>TARA_R110002153_G_scaffold27084_5_pt1 | contig 68359 bp, 62 predicted proteins | sample TARA_R110002153 | Tara Oceans TARA_R110002153 (sample SAMEA4398193) | marine metagenome | biome: Polar Biome; feature: [SRF] surface water layer (ENVO:00010504); material: water (ENVO:00002006), including particulate matter (ENVO:01000060) such as... | depth 5 m | reverse complement strand
TATCTGTTTGGGATCAGGACTGTGGCAGTGATGTAGGCAATAGCAGTTACCATCGGCAGCGATATTAGACAGACTACGGCTATTACACGCACTAACAATCTAGGTAGACTCCAATGTTTAGCTAAACCTGCACATACACCCGACACTTTACGATGCACTGGATCTTTATATAATCTGTTAACTTCATAATAACGTTTCATGTTTTTCCCCTTTGTTCTTAAGTCTTGGCAGCTAGTGGCAACAATTGATTACCACTATCTAATTGACCAATCAAAACTAAGCAACCTTTTTACGTAAAGCTTCTAGCTCTTGTTCAATTTGGCTCTCAGCTTCAAGTTCATTGAACTGTGCATGTAAGCCTTGTGATTCATTCACTAAATCGTAAGCATCAACTTGCGACTCTAAGTCATCAATCCTGCGTTCATATTGTTCAAACCGCATAATTGCATCATCGATTTTGACTGAGTGAACTCTATTTTTAACCGTCATTCGCACAGCTACCGAGCGCTCTCTAACAATCAGAGACTTTTGTTTAGCTCGCGCTTCCACAAGTTTGTCTTGTAACTTTCCCATATCGGCTTGTAACTTAGACAATGATTCGTCCACTACAACTTGCTCATCAGTTAAAGCTGACAATTTTTGCTGACAAAGGTGCTTTTCACCTAACGCTGCTCTGGCCAGGTCTTCACGATCTTTTTCTACTGCTAAAGTCGCTTTTGCCTGCCATGCATTGATTTGTTGTTGCAGTTTGTCTGCTTGGCGCTGAACTTGTTTTTTCTCAGCTAGATTAGTCGCTGCCACTGAGCGTAATTCTACTAAGGTTTCTTCCATTTCTTGGATAAGCAACTTAATCACTTTGGCTGGATCTTCAGCTTTATCTAAGATGGCGTTGATATTGGCTTGTACTATGTCTGACATTCTCGTAAACATACCCATTTTGATTTCTCCAATAATATTTATGAGTTTTCCTGCTGGGCTATTCCAGCACTACCATAACTATTACAAGTGTTGTGCCAATTTAACAAACACAGATAACAATATGATTTACATGGGATTTTTATAAATATTAAAAAGTCATCCTTGTTGATGCTTTGGGTCTTACTTAACAATTTAGTCAAATAGACTAAATTGTTAGTGAAAATCACAACTGATATTTTGTATGCTGGAAATGGATAATCTAAAGAACTATAAGCGTTAAACCATAGAAGAAAAACACAGCACAGCGGAAAAGTAGTAGCTGTTACATTTGTTTGGTTTTGAGGTATCTATTTAAGACTTTTTGCAATTGAACATGATCGAGTGGTTTAGCGAGATGTGAATTCATACCCGCATCTAAAGCTTTTTGAACCTCATCTTTTAGTACAGCGGCGGTTAAAGCCACGATTGGAATATTAGGATTTGTCTTTCTAATGATTGAACAGGCTTCAAAGCCATCAATATTTGGCATGTGTAAATCCATCAACACCAGATCATATTCGACTTGTTCAAGTGCCTCTAGACATTGTTGTCCGTCGTCGGCGAGATCAACTTGTAGTCCGTATGATAGTAAAGTTTGTTCAGCTACCACTTGATTGATTTCATTGTCTTCAACCACCAATACACTACCAGTAAACTGTGGGCGTTCATGCTCGGTTTTTTTAGTATTGATGGGTAACGTTGAGGATCCTTTAAGACTTAGGGTAAAATAGAACTCACTCCCTACTTGTTCATCACTTTTAACCCATATTTGACCTCCCATTTGTTCAACCAGGTTTTTAGCAATTTGCAGACCTAACCCGGTACCACCAAATATTCTCGCAGTGGAATCATCGGCTTGAGTAAATGCTGAGAAAATACTGCTTATATTGTCATTTGAAATACCAATACCGGTATCACTAACGCAAAATTCAAGGGTTTGAACCTTATCCTTTTGTTGGGTTAGGGTGACTGAAATATTCACCTCACCTGTTGCGGTAAATTTAATTGCATTGTTGACCAAGTTATTTATCACTTGAGTTATGCGTGTTGGATCTCCCATGAGATTTTGTTTTATGTTTTGATCAACACTGAAGTTTAAATTGATACCTTTATCTTGCGCCTGTGTTTTAAATACTGCTGAAGTATCAATAATTAATTGATGAATACTAATAGGAATATTTTCAATAACTAATTTACCGGCAGTGAGCTTAGAAAAATCGAGAATATCATTAAGAATTTGGTGCAACACATCGCCAGAATATTTGATTTTTTCAAGATGCGAGCGTTGTTGCTTGGATACATCTGTGGACAACATAATTTCCAGCAAACCTAAAATTCCGTTCATTGGCGTGCGAATTTCATGGGACATTGTGGCTAAAAATTTAGATTGCGTTTGGTTAGCCTCACGTTCGCTAATTAGTGCTTTATTTAACTCATCTGTCTTATCAAGACTTGACACTAATGCACGCTCTAAGTAGCTGACTAGTGTCAGTACCATCACAGCAACAATGGCGTTAGAAATAGATAATCTCAGCCAAATTGCATTATCATATGGGACATCAGAGAACGGAACCAACAAGGTAGAACAGGCGATAATAATCACAGAAAATAATCGCCAATAATGCTTAACAAGCATCACAGGAAAGATAGTAGCTAACGAAATCAGTGTTGCAGGAACAATACCGTTAAAAAGAATTAATACCGGTATTAGAGGCACAGATAATAAGACCCAACTTTTAGCACACCAAAGATTATACTGTGGCCTAAATAAAGCGACAACAGACAATGTGAACCAAGTGCATGTTATGACCCAAGCAATCAAAGCATTATTGGGTTTAGTAAAAATAATAATCGCTGAGATAAGAAGAGCAAAGCCTAACAGCACTTTAAACCCAGCGTGACGCAATTGCTGCTCTACTTTTAATGAATTATTGGCCATTGTTTGCCATTATTTGGAATACAGTTGTTAGTATCAACAAACAACTTCTGGGGTAAATTAGCTTAAACTACCTACCTGCTCAATTCAATAATTTGCAATATCCCAAATCAAATACCTATCTGTATAACTATAGGATTAGCTTTAAATACACATTCAAAGAAAAGCAATAGTTCACCCCATCTCTTAGTTTGAAGAAATTACTTGGGCTTTGGTTATTTTGTGCTCTGTACTTATAGCAATGTTACAATAATGTTAAAAATGCACTGAAAAGAAGGAACTATTTTGCTATAAATACATCTTAATGTTTTGTATTGCGGTTAGTTGTAGAGGTAGTAAAAATATGACCGGAAAACGTTTTTTGACTTTTCTTGCACACAGAGGGATCCCAGCCAGTTGTTTCGCGCAACGTTTGGGATGTCGCCTATCCTCCATTAAGAAACTTAAGTCATGTGACAAAGTTCCCCGTCACTATATCAATATGTTGATCAGTGAATTCGGTGTGTATTTAACTGGTCGTGATTTAGTTCTATTAGAAGGCGCCTAAGGCAAGAATGACTTCTCGTATCTTTGTTATGGACATGCAAAACGGTTAGTGAAAATATCAAAGGTACAAACATTGAGGAATTATGCGGAGGGAAATTAAGCCTAATGGTGTGTAAAGCTAACCAAACAGAGAAAAACAAAAACGGTCAATACTGCTGTTAGAGACCGTTACGATAACTGATGATGTGATTATATTTAGCCATCACTGAATTTTTGCGTAAACATTCAACAAAACTAAAAATCATCGCCCCTGCTACATAAGCAAGTACAGGGGTTAACAACATGATAAATAAAGATATTTGATTAAACATAGGCAATTCCTTATTCAGCTTGTGTTTTTGTTGCCTCTTCACTTACAGCTTTAATGTCAGTAATAGTGACTTTAGCTGTATAATTTTTTTCTTCATTAAAACTAACGTTGTAGGCTACAGTCAAAATTGCCAAACTGACGTTATTTTTAATTTCCTGTTGTGCAACTTCCATCGCTTGATTAACCATGCTACTTACATAAGTTTCTAATGAAACATTTTCAGCTTGTGCTGTAGAAGCAAAAACTAGAGTAGAGGTAAGTGCGATGGCTGCGATTTTAGATTTAGTAAACATGATATTTCCTTTGGTTTAGTAAGTGATAACTGTTTTTTCATTTGTGTGAACAGTTATTGGTTAAGTCGCAGTATCCTTTGCGATAGTTGTGCCAATCATGAAATTAATTTTATCTATTTGATTTATATGAAGTTTAACTTTAACCTTAGACGAACAAAATGTGAGTTGTTATTGTCCAGGCCTAAAGTTTAGTTATTTTTGCCATTGCTTTGGTCAATTTAACCAATCATCTCAGATTGGAATTGTTCGGCCTTAGACTGTGCATCTAATAATACCTCTAAAGCATCCGTTAAAAGTTCAATACCCACATTTGCCTTAGTGCCATTTTGACTTAAATATCTACGCCAAATACGCCCGCCTGGTTGGCCTTGAAACAACCCCAACATATGTCTAGCGATATGCCACGGCCTAGCGCCTAGAGCAATCTGCTGCTCTACATAAGGCAACATAGACATCACTACTTCAGCTCTAGTTTTAATGACCGCGTTGTCTTGATAAAAACGATTATCGACCTCAGCCAAAATGTACGGATTACTATAAACCTCACGGCCTATCATCACGCCATCTAAATAATTAAGGTGAAGCTGCACATCATCTAAGGTTTTTACACCACCGTTTAGACTGATATGTAAATCTGGGAACTGTTGTTTTAACTGATAAACACGATCGTACATCAAAGGCGGCACATCTCGATTCTGCTTCGGACTTAAACCTTTTAACCAGGCTTTACGGGCATGCACAATAAAAGTATCGCAACCTGAAGCAGCAACCACATCAATAAAACGGGTTAAGTCTTCATACTCATCCATATCGTCAATGCCGATGCGAGACTTTACTGTAACGGGTATATCCACCTCTGCCTGCATACTGCTAATACATGCAGCCACAGTTTCAGGCTCAGCCATTAAACAGGCACCGAACCTGCCATTTTGTACACGATCAGAGGGACAGCCCACATTGATATTCACTTCATCATAACCGTACTTTTGTGCCTCACCAGCACAGCGCGCCATATCAGTAGGATCAGAGCCACCCAGTTGCAGTGCTACAGGGTGCTCTTCTTGGTTATAAGCAAGATAATCACCTTTACCAAAAATGATCGCACCTGTGGTCACCATTTCAGTATACAAAAGCGCGTGTTGTGATATTTGTCTAAGGAAATACCGACAATGTTTATCTGTCCAATCCAGCATTGGCGCTACAGAAATAGTGCGATTTATAGTTTCACTCATAGTTTGCCTCGCCAATGTGAAATTTAGGGCGCGCATTCTAGCTGATTTTGCCCCCTAGCACTAGTGAAGCTTATTCAACCAATTGACTAACAAAATAAATTCTAAGTAAATGTAATTGATCATAACTGACTTGTTCGTTGAGACTGTCGAAAACAGGTTTTAGGCGCTCATGAGAGTGCTCTGTAAAGGCTGCTAAAGCCATATCAATTTGGTTTTGGCTCAAACCAGATTGTTCTAAAAGTAGCGTGGGCTGCGCGAACTTATGCCCATCTTGCACATAGCGGTACAAGTGATTGATGATGGTGCCGTCTTTCACCTTAAACTGTGACGCTAAAGAGGAGATAGATTGGCCCTGTTGGTAAGCACTGACTATTTCGACACTACGACTATTGGAGTTACTGCTGCTTGCCTTATTGACTACTGCTTTGCTTGCAGTTTGCGTATTGGAAACTTCTTCAATATTATTTTTCTGGCAGTAATCATTTATAAGCATTAGATAATGCTCACCATACTTATCTAACTTGGCTTGCCCTACTCCATGAATTCGTAACAAATTTTCTTCAGAATGTGGAAAATAATAAGCCATTTCGTTGAGTGTACGATCAGAGAAAATAGCATAAGGAGGCAAATTTGCTTCATCGGCTAAACGTTTACGATCAGCTTTTAATATAGCGACCAATTGCTGATCACCCGGGTTGGCAAGTGTTTTAGATGCATGGCTACTAGCTGCAACAGGTTGCTGTAGTAAAGCAAAAAACGGCACCTTACCTTTTAACACGTCACCGGCTTTCTGCGTGAGTTTTAAACCGCCATATTGTTCTTCTTGGTTGAGCAAACCTTTTTGGATTAATTGTCGCGCCAAAGCCATCCATTGCTTTTTATTGTACTCATTGCCAATATTATAAGTTGAAAGCAAGTTATGCTGGTTTTGTAATACTTTTTCGGCGCTAGAGCCTCGCAATACATCGATAATATGGCTAGAACCAAAACGTTGACCGGTGCGATGCACGCAGGATAAAAATTTCTGGGCGGGTACGGTTAAATCAGATTTTTCTTTGCTTTCATTGGTGCAATTATCACAGTTAGCACAATTTTCTTTAGCTGATTTTTCACCAAAATATGCCAGTAGTGGTGTACGTCTGCAATCTTCGGCCTCAGCCAATGCTAACATTTGGTTGAGATGCACATTTGCCAAACGTTTTTCCTGTTCGTTACTCATCTGTTCAATAAAGAAACGAATTTTTCCTGTGTCACCATAACCAAATAATAATAAACAATCGGCGTCTAAACCATCACGGCCAGCACGACCTATTTGTTGATAATACCCTTCAATATTTTTTGGTAGATCGTAATGTAAAACGTAACGCACATCGGGTTTGTTGATACCCATCCCAAAAGCAATAGTCGCCACTATGATGTTTACATCATCTCGAATAAAACGTTCTTGATAATCGCTGCGTTTTATACTGCTCAGTCCAGCATGATAAGGCAAAGCCGAAAACCCGTCCTGCTTAAGTTTGGCGGTGAGTTCATCTACGCCTTTACGTGATTGGCAATAAATAATCCCCGACTGTTCTGGGTGTTGTTCGACAAAACGTTTACATTGTTGATATGGATTGTCTTTAGGGATCACACTAATAAATAAATTGGGACGATCAAAACTGGAAATGTATTCGCTACTGTCATTGATATTGAGCTGACGTTTAATGTCCTCTCGCACTCTAGGCGTAGCGGTAGCCGTTAAGGCGATACATACAGCCCTTGGGAAACACTCAATTAGACGATTAAGTTGCCGATATTCAGGGCGAAAGTCATGTCCCCATTCAGAAATACAGTGCGCCTCATCAATGGCGATACAAGCAACATCACAATTGCTCAATAGGTCTAAAATGCTAGTTTGCAACGCGGTTTCTGGAGCCAAAAACAACAGCTTAATTTGCTGATGTTTGATGGCATCTAAATTATCTTGATAATCACTGTCTGAAAGGGAACTGTTTAACACACAAGCAGGGATGGCAAGCTCATTCAGTTGTCTAACTTGATCTTGCATCAGTGATATTAGAGGCGAAATAACAATGGTTAAACCATTAAATACAGTACCTGGGATCTGGTAACACAAAGATTTACCGCCACCCGTTGGCATAATTGCTAGAGTATTTTGTTTGTTTAAAACGTTGCCGATAATCGCTTCTTGTGACTCTCGAAACTGATCAAAACCAAATACGCTTTTTAGAATAGTGTTTGCTTGATTAATCATTGCGGTTCTTCCTTGCTGATCTCTAATGTCTATGGCGTAAGGGTCGCATGTAGGATTGAACTACAAACAAAATAGCCACCATGAATGAAAAAAGGTGACTATTTTGTTAAATCATTAAGAGTGGCTAAAGTGATTTCCCCTCTTCATCAAGCTCAACAATATTCTTAAACATGGGCTGCAAGTTTTCCATAATGGTAGCTTTATCTCCCACTACTACTGTAATCATCTCGTCAAGTTTAAGATGTTTAGCGGCCAATCCACTGAGCTCTTCTATACTCACCTTTTCCAAGATTTCATTTTGTTTATCCACAAAACCTTTATCCAGATTATAGGTCATGATTTCTGACAAAAAACTCAGTTTTTGTCGTGGTGTTTCATAGTTGCGCGCATCCCGTTGACCAATGGCACTTTTCACAAACTCCAGCTCTTTTACTGTCAGGCCTTGTGCTCCAAAGGCAGAGATTTCGTTTCTAAACTGCACAATTGAATCAGCAGTAGTGTCGGCACGCACGCCCGCTTGCGCTCGATAGAAGCCGTAAAAGTCATTGCCATAAAAGAATGAGCGGGCACCATAGGTATAACCTTTATCTTCTCTAAGATTAAGATTGATCCTACTGTTAAAAGCCCCGCCCAAATTATAATTCATCAAGTCTGCACGGTAATACTCTCCAACCGAATCATATTTGAGTGCGCGTTTACCAATACGTATTTCGGACTGTGCAGCTTCAGGCTTATCAATAAAATATAAGGTGCCTGCTTGCAACTCTGGGAAAGGATTGATTGCTGGCATCGGACTGCTTTTACCTTGCCAAACATCTAAAGTCTTAAGGCTTTTGCTAATCTCATTTTCAGCCAAATTACTGACCACTATCACGTCAGCATTCGAAGGGCCATAATTAGCACTGTAGAATTCTATGACATCCTTTAAGGAAAGTTTTTCTAAGGTAGAAATAGTCCCCTTGTCAGCATAGGCAAAACTATTATCACTACCCAAAATCAACTTATTAAAGACTTCTGTTGCAGTAGTCGCGGCATTTTTCTTAGCTGTTTTAAGGCCTTCTATTTGCTGCTTTTGTAAACGTATAAAATCAGCTTCGTCAAACTTAGGTTGAGTAAGCTGCTCGATTGCCACAGCCAGTGTCTCATCCAAGTTTTTAGTCAGAGTACGAATATTGATAGTAGTAAATTTATTGTCGGTGGAAAAATCCACCGTTGAACCCAATTTTTGTAAGTGATTTGATAAATCTTCAGCACTGGACTTTTTGGTTGCCTCACCCAACATAGCAGCTGTTAACGAGGCGAGGCCAAGTTTATCGATTGACTCTCTGGTTTGCCCTGCTGGAACACGTAAACGAATAGTGGTGGTAGGCACTTCATCGTTTACTGTACCTAAAATTTTAATACCAGTTTTAGTCGTTAGTTTATAGATATCCGGCGCTCTAACACTAGGGTTTTTCCCCGAGGCAGGAACCACAGAGCGGTCGAAGTCAGAAGTACCTGGACGCAGTACAAGTGAGTCATCTTCAGTACTATCGGGGGTAGCTCTATCGTAACGTTTCCAAGTGTCTGGCTTGGCGATTTTATCTCCCTGCCCATTCGGTACTATGCTCATGATCACGGCATGTTTATCTTTAATATATTTTTTATAAACTCGCATCACATCGTCTTGGCTAACGTTTTCATAACGAGCTACATCTTCACCGATAGCATTAGGATTGTTTCGATAGGTTTGATAGGCAGCAAGTTGGCTCACTTTTCCAGATACACTTTCAAGCCCGTAAACCATTCCCGATACAATACCCGCCTTTACACGCTCTATATCATCATCGGTCGCGCCGCCTTTGCTTTCGAATTCATCTAGCGAAGCACGAATAATAGTCTCTAACTCAGATAAGCTGTTACCAGGGGTAGGTAAAGCCAGCAGAGTAAACTGACAACTTAGCTCACCGCACCCATGGTTTGCACTAGCTTGAACAGACTTGCCATTTTTCACCAGATTTTTATATAACAATGACGTCTTACCACTACCTAGAATAGACATAAGCACATCAAGTGGAGCTTCATCAGGGTGATTCGCATGTACTGTTGGGAACGACATATACACTAAAGGCAAAGAAACGTTATCTTCCATAGAAATGTAACGGTCCTGTTTCAGTGTGACCGCTGTATACTCCGGCTGTATAACTTCAGGGCCTCGAGGTATGCCACCAAAATATTTTTTAACCCAAGCCAATGTTTGGGATTCGTCCATGTCGCCACCTATGGTTAATGTGGCATTGTTTGGGCCATACCAACGCAAGAAGAATTTTTTCAAATCGTTCAAGTCTGCACGATTAAGATCTTCTATATAACCAATAGTCGACCAAGAATACGGGTGACCTTCAGGAAACAAAGCTTCACCGACTCTTTCTCTTAGTAGACCATAAGGACGGTTATCATAATTTTGACCACGTTCATTTTTAACAGTTTCACGCTGATTTTCGAATTTTTCTTTGGTAACGGCATCGAGGAAAAAGCCCATACGATCAGATTCTAACCACAACATCCGTTCTAATTGATTAGAAGGAACTGTTTCATAATAATTAGTACGGTCAGTGTTAGTAGAGCCATTCAGCGTGCCACCAGATTCGGTAATCAGACCAAAATGTTGCTCGTCGGCGACATTCTCTGAGCCTTGGAACATCATATGTTCAAAAAAGTGGGCAAAACCTGATTTTCCAGGCTCCTCTCGCCCTGAACCAACATGGTAAGTCACATCAACATGTACAAGTGGATCTGAGCTATCAGGGTGTAAAATAACGGTTAGCCCATTGTCGAGCTGATATTTAGTAAATGGAATGACAATCTCATCACCTTTTTTGGCAACAGTGATAATTTTTTTAAAACCTTCTGGCACAACGTTCGACTTGATCTGGTCGCTTTTTATTTGGCTGTTTTTTTGTTGAGGATCTTTTATGTCACAGGCTGTTAAGCATAAAATAGCTGCAATTCCTGCAATCATTAGAGATTGTTTTTTCATAAAATTAGTAACCTAAAAAGAAAAAATAAATAGTAAAGAGGTTGCCGATAATACACATTTCGGGATCAAAAATCTCCGCCAGACAAGTAAAAGGATATGTATCTACAGTCTCTGTGAACTACAAAGCAATAACTACTACATCTCGTACACGGTTTTAGTTTAAACTTGTGCCAGTTTTGGAGTAGTAGTGATGTTTTATAGTATGTTTTCGACGATTTTTACCCCCTTGTTTGGTGCTATATCCGTAATAGGTTATTTTATTAATACTCTATTTTGGTTGGTACCTATTTTAATTTGTTCGTTCTTCAAGTTAATTCCCATCAAAATATGGCAAACCTTTATGTCTTATTTGCTGGATGGTTGCGCCACGTTTTGGATATCAGTCAACAGCGCCAATCAGAATCTATTTAGCCGCACTAAATTTGAAGTGACGGGACTAGAAGGCTTAAGTCGCAAAGATTGGTACTTGGTCATATCAAACCATCAATCTTGGGTTGATATTTTAGTGTTACAGCGAATTTTTAATCACAAAATTCCTTTTTTAAAATTTTTCCTCAAAAAAGAACTGATCTGGGTGCCCTTTCTGGGTTTAGCTTGGTGGGCGTTAGACTTTCCATTTATGCATAGGTATAGCAAAGCGTTATTAGCCAAACATCCTCATTTAAAAGGTAAAGATTTAGAAAACACTCGTAAAGCTTGCGAAAAATTTACTTTCAAACCCGTCAGTATCATGAATTTTGTAGAGGGTACACGATTAACCGAAGAAAAACGGACACGTCAAGGAGCAAAATTTCAGCATTTACTTAAGCCCAAGGCAGGCGGCATGGCTTTTGTTTTAGGCGCCATGGGAGAGCAACTGCATAAGTTACTAGATGTGACTATTCATTATCCAGAAGGTACACCTAGCTACTGGGAGTTTGTTTGCGGCAAAGTCAAAAAAGTACAAGTACAGATTAAAGTGTTATCTATTCAAGAATTGTTAGAAAGTGATGTATATGGAACTGACTACTTTGATGACCACACACAAAGAGTCAAATTTCAACGTTGGCTAACTGAGTTATGGGAACAAAAAGACCAAGATTTACAAAATGCCTTGGCAAAGAAATCACAAGATGTTTAGTGTGTTGCCAAGTTTTATTGTGTTCCCCGTGCATTTGCTCTTACAAATGTTAAGTCTAGCTTTTTGGACTATATGCATTACTTTGCTCGGTTTCATAAAGTTTATACTGCCTTTCTCATTTTTCACTAAACCAATTAATAGCATACTGAACTTCATGATGTATGCATTTGGATTTTGCAGTGTGGCCTTAATCAAATGTATGAACAAAGTGGAATTTGATTATGTGGTTGATGGCGAATTGAGCAAAAAACAATGGTACCTGATTATATCGAATCACCTAAGTTGGTTAGATATTATTTTATTAACGGATTTTGCTGTTGGTAAAATTCCTGCGCCAAAGTTTTTTCTTAAAAAAGAATTGATTTGGCTACCTTTTGTCGGCCTTGCCGCATGGGCATTAGACATGCCGTTTATGCAAAGGTATAACAAAGCCTTCCTGCAAAAAAATCCCCATCTAGAAGGTAAAGACATAGCTACCACTAAAAAATCTTGTGAAAAATTTCGTCAGTTACCCACTACAGTTATCAACTTTGTCGAAGGCAATCGCTTTACCCCTGAAAAACAAAAACTCAAACAAAGTCCATTTAAAAATCTTTTGCCACCTAAAGCAGGCGGTATTGCCTTTACCCTAGCCACTATGGGAGAGTTATTCACTAGCGTGCTGGACATTACGATAATCTATCCAGATACACAGGGTAGCCCGATGATGACAATGCTAAGCGGTCGCCTAAAAAAGGTCACTATTCGGGTAAATGTGCATCCGCTTACCGATGAAATTATTGGTGATTATTATAATGACGAAAACTTTAAACAAGGTTTTCAAAGTTGGCTAAATTTAATTTGGCAAAATAAAGACAAACTCATATCTACATTAAAAGAGAAAAACTAAGTGCTAAATAATCAATTCCTTACAGATAGTCTGATAACCCTTTTAGAACAGATAGGTATTCAAGCCAAGCCTGATGATTGGATTTTTCAAACGTTTGCTTTGACTGGTATCATTCTTATTGCAGGGCTCAGTAGCTGGCTAACTAAAAGTGTACTCAATAGTAGTCTAAGGAAATTAGTCAGTAAGAGTAAAAACGGTTTCGACGATGAGCTACACAAACATGGCTTTTTTAGACGTATCGGCCACATTATTCCTGCATTAGTTATTTACTTACTTAGCCAAATATTGATTGAAAATCCGTCTTTACTCGCCTTCTTACAAAAATCAGCCATTATTTACCTGCTTATTTCTACAGTGATGGCAGTCAGTGCCCTATTAAATACGGTAGAAGACACCTATAACGCTTCTCGTTTAGCCAAAAGAGCACCTATCACTGGGTTTATCCAAGTGGGTAAATTGTTTGTGGTAATCATTGCCGGTTTGTTAATTATCTCTAACCTCATGGATAAGTCACCGTTATTACTAATGTCTGGACTAGGCGCAATGGCCGCCATCCTCTTACTACTGTTCAGAGATACAATCTTAGGTTTTGTCGCTGGCATACAGATAGCCGCCAATCGTATGGTTAACACGGGTGACTGGATCGAAATGCCCAAATACGGCGCCGACGGTGAGGTATTACAAGTAGGGCTGACAACAGTAAAAGTACAAAATTGGGACAAAACCATCTCAACAATTCCCACTTATACCCTAATATCTGACTCTGTGAAAAATTGGCGAGGTATGAGCGAAAGTGGTGGACGTAGAATAAAACGCTCGCTAAATATTGATATTCAAAGCATCCGATTTTGCGATCAGGATATGTTGGATGAATTTGCTAAAATTCGTTATATCAAGAGTTATATCCAAGCCAAGCTCGAAAAGTTACAACGATTTCACAGTGAACAACACATAGACACCACAGATTTAATCAATAGCCGCAGGCTTACCAACATAGGTACCTTACGCGCTTACATGCAGGCGTACTTAGAAAACCATCCCGATATTAACAAAGACATGACTTTAATGGTGCGTCAAAGACCCCCAACTGAACTTGGAGTGCCATTAGAAATTTACTGTTTTTGTGCGAATAAAAACTGGGTGAGTTATGAAGGGATCCAAAGTGATATTTTTGATCACTTATTGGCAATATTGCCCGCATTCAAACTAAGAGCCTACCAAAGAGTCAGTGATAGGCCCTAAAATTTAGTTCTTAGTTGGTACTATACAGTCGCCAAGGCATATACAAACACAGCAAATAATGCCAAACCTGATGCACCAAAAAAGCCGTATTCGATCTTGGACTGCATAACGTTTGTACCTTCTGGTGCAGGTAAAAAGCTCATAATTATGCTGCTAATACCTAAAACAAAGGTGATTAATGTAAAGCCAAATAAGATGGGTTCGTGCCAATTACTCATGATTCAATTCCTAGGTATTTCAAACTCCGCATATTATGCACCAAAAAACCATAATTCCAAAAGACCTAAAAGGAAAATGTCTATTGCATATTGGTCTAAAAGCTCACTTATTAGTCCTGTTCACTAATTACACCTCCGACATTTACGCAGCTCAACATTAATAATTCATATCCTATTGTTTTTAATGACTTTTTATTTTTGGCCTAAGCTTTGCTCTGCTCAACTAGTCAATCACAATTAATCAGTCAGGAGAATTTTATGCGTACCATGATATTTGCTGGTGCTTTAGCTTGTTGTTCACTTCCGGTCCTTGCTAATCAATGCAACGTTGAGCTCAATGGCAACATGCAGTTGGAAAACAAAGTATTAGCCGTCACTTTAGACAACGATACTCGCCTTACCATTGATCAAGATAAAATATTATATATTGATGGCATTGCTTTAACTCTAGATACACAGCAACAAGGCTGGGTAGATAACTATTATGATGGGATCAATTCAGCTGCGCCTCAAGCTGCCTCGATAGCAACAGATGCCGTTGCACTAGCAAGCACCGCGCTAAACGAGGTATTTAGCGAATTGTTAGGCTCGGATAATACAGCACTAGCAGATTTATCTGACAAGTTGCACAATCTTGACCAGCAGATCCAATACAACTTTTACGCAGACAATGGTGATATTAGGATACATTCTGAGTCGTTTGAAAATGGAGAATTTTATGGTGAGCAATGGGAGGCTCAGTTTGAAGAAGCAATTGAAGACTTAGTAACAGATTCAATGGGTCACTTGATGGTAGCCATAGGCACTCAACTGCTCTTTAGTGGTGGAGACATGGATGAGTTTGAACAAAAAATGGAACGTTTTGGTGAACAAATAGAACAAAAAGTTGAATATCAAGCCACTGCCTTAGAAGAAAAAGCAGAGGTTTTATGCTCGACTCTAGCTCAAGTAGATTATGCTGAAACCCAATTACAGCAAATTAAACAACTCGCAAGTTTAGATGTTATCCAATTTCACGACCAAGCTAATCGTATGTGATAACGTGCAATCTAAAAGAGCCTAATAGGTATTAAATGCAAATTGCAGTAGTAGGGTGCGGGTGGTTAGGACTGCCTCTTTCATTGAGCTTACAAAAAAGTGGCCATAAAATTATAGCCACTTGTCGTTCTAAACAAAAAACCAGTGAATTAACTGAATTAGGCTTTAATGCTGAAACCTTTGAGTTAGGCAACGAGCTAATGCATGACCGCTTAGCAGCATTATTCGCCTCTAGGGTATTAGTCTTAAACATTCCTGTAGGCCGCAAAAATCCCAAGACCAAGCACTATTTGCAGCATATGCAAGCGCTGCTAAAACATGCTGCAAATAGCCAAATACAAAATATTATTTTTATCAGCACAACTTCTGTTTACGGTGATGACAGCGGCATAATCACCGAACAAAGCGCTACAAATCCGCAGACACAATCAGGGCAAATCAATTTATCCCTTGAAGCTATGGTAAGGGAATATTTTACTGATCACAGCACCATTATCCGGCCTGCTGGTTTAGTTGGTAACAACCGCCATCCAGCTCACTACCTAGCAGGTAAATCAGACTTGCCTACCCCTGATATTAGGGTGAACTTGGTGCACCAAGATGATGTTGTTTGCGCCATTCAAACTGTGATTGAAAAAGATATTTGGGGAAAGACCTTGCATTTAAGTGCGCTAGAACACCCAACTCGTGCAGAATATTACACTTGGGCTGCAAAAAGACTTGGCCTCAATCCGCCAAGCTTTATTAATGGTGAAGGAGTCGCCATGGGTAAACAAATTGACGCGACTAGAAGTTTACAAGTTTTAGGTATATCACTTAGATATCCCAGTCCATTTGAGATGTGCCAGTAACACAATAGTTACTGGCTATTTTAGAATAGAATAAAAGCAGTCTAGCCTATCAATGCGGTACCAAAGTATTTTAATGCAATAGTATTTATCAGCACTAATAACAAAATGACCGGGATAAAAGTACCTACCGAGAAATCGACATAACGCTCAAACCAGCTACGTGCATAATTGGGTGCACCTTGATCTAGTTCTTTATTGAAATTTTCCTTCTTCCATCGGTAAATAACAAAAATACAAATTAGCAAACCATTAAGAGGTAAAATGGTGTCGTAAAACACATCAATTATTACATCGAAGAATGACTTAGATTGCCCTGCATAACTGACGAAACCAGTAAAAAAGTCCAGCATTCCGAATGATGTTGCAGCCATTAACGAAAAAATCACTAATAGTATCCCCATCCAACCTAGTGCCTTACGGCGACTAAATTTTTTCTCTTCCATCAAAGCCGCTACTGGCACTTCAAAAATTGAAACAATGGAAGTAATAGCCGCAAAAAACACTAATAAAAAGAAAAAGCTAGCAATGGCACTGGCGCCTACATAACCAATAGTGGCTTGTAATGCCAAAAATATTTTAGGCAAAAATGTAAATATCATACCCACTGACGAGTCGCTTAAATCGTTAGTATTGATATCAGGGTTAAAAGAAAATACCGCGGGTAAGATCAGCAAACCGGCAATAAAAGCCACAGCTGTATCTAACAAGGCCACCATTTTTGCAGAGCCGGGAACATCAGTCTTTTTATCCAGGTAAGAGCCATAGGTGATCATGATCCCCATGCCCAAAGACAATGAAAAGAATGCCTGAGATAAGGCACCATTAACCACAGAAGCATTAATTTTGCTGAAGTCAGGAATTACATAATATTTCACACCTTCAAATGCATTATCCAAGGTCAGTACAAAAATCACTAAAGCAATCAACATTATAAACAAGGTAGGCATCATAAATTTAGCTGCTTTTTCAATTCCTTGTTTTACACCGCCTTGCAGGATCAAATAAATAATGGCCAATACTCCGACCATGTAATAAAACAAGTCGTAACCATTGATAAAGGAACCAAATGTATCTGGATCGGCAAGCATATCTAAGTTACCGGTTAAGGAATGAAACAAATAACCAAATATCCAAACAGTGATAACTAGGTAAAAAACCGCAATCATAAAGGGGGTAATAATCGAAAGCCAACCCGCTATTTTCCAGCCTTTATGACCGTTTGACATAGACGAATAGGCTCCTAAGGGGTCTTTACGACTATGCCTACCAACCGACATTTCGGCCAACATCACTGGTAAACATATAAAGGCCACAAAAATAGCATAAATTAACAAAAATGCGCCGCCACCATTTTTAGTCGCAGCTACGGGAAAACCTACCATATTACCTATGCCTACAGCCGAACCAGCTGCAGCTAAAATAAAACCTAAACGTGAACCAAACTGTTCGCGGGGTGCGCTCATAATCTATCCTTTATTATTTTTATAATTTTGCTAGATATTACCAGCAGATTTTCAGAAAGTCTTTGATGTTAAGAACGCATTGATTAGAAAAAGTAGTAAAAAATCTTTACAGCTTAGTGCAAGGCGATCACCACGGGATAACACTGCCTTGCCAATCAACATAGTGAGGGCCGTTTTCAGCAGTTAAATTTGGAATAATTTTAAGTAACTGAGTAACAGTAAAGTCAGTAGTAAACAATTTTCTTTTGGGCACATTCGACTGAAACGGCTTGGATAATTCTGTATCAACTGTGCCTGGATGATAACTGATTAAACAAATATTTTTGGCCCGTCTTTGGCATTCAATTTGGGCACTTTTTATCAGCATATTGAGCGCTGCCTTACTGGATCGATACCCATACCAGCCCCCCAACTGATTGTCACTTATACTGCCGACTCTAGCACTAAAAAACACTAATTTAGCTGGTTCAGCACCTTTGAGTAGTGCTTCTACATGTTTTAACCAAAGAGCAGGTAATATAACGTTTGTGGTAAAATAAAAGCTCAGTTGATCCTGATTGATATCTTCTAAACGTTTTTCAGGCATGATTTTTTGATTGTCGGCACCGCTAGCGTGTAATGCACCAATACAGCACACCACTAGACTAAATTGACCACCGTTTTGTTTAAGCTCTTGGCAATATTGTGCAATCGAGTTTTCGTTTTCAGAATCGACGGTGTGATACTCCACCCCGTCCATTTTCGAATCAGGTAACGTTCGAGACACTGCATACACCTGCGCATATTTGCCTGACTCATGTAGCTGTTTAATTAGCGTTTTACCAATGCCGCCTGAGGCACCTATCACCAATACATTGCCTTTAAACATCAACTTTTTCACCTTTTGTTTCACTGGGTATACAAGGTTTTTTACCTGTTAAAAGATAAGAAATGGTTAAGGAAGAAATTTGCATCATTTAATTAGCACGATTATTTAGATTCACAGTTTTCTTACGCTGAAAGATTGATAGTGGATTAGATTCACTCAAACTTATTTTAGTAGAAGCACTCGTTTTTTAATTAAAAAATCTCGCTCAATACCATTTCGACTAAGATTAATTGCCTTGCTGATTGAACAAATGGCCTGTTCGTGAAAATTCAAACGGCTTTCTAACTCACCACGAGCTGCATAATAAGGCTGATATTGGTTGAGATCTTCACCCAGAGCAACAACATCTTTATAAGCTTGTTTGAGTTGTCCGCCATTTGCCTTGGCGATGGCGAGGTTTAGTGCAACTACAGGGGAAGGATGCAACTGAAACAAACTCATGTATAACAGCTGAATTTGTCGCCAATCAGTGGCCTCCCAACTTTTTGCTTGAGAATGCAAAGCGCTGATTGCCGCTTGGATCTGATAAGGGCCTCGCTGTTTATATTCCAAAGCTTGTTGAATAAAAGCATTAGCTTGCTCAATCTGGGCTTGCTTCCATAATGCCCTGTTTTGCTGCTCTAGAGGAATGTAAGGTTCAATGTCTGAGCTACGGGACAATAGGCGTGCATCATGAAATAACATTAAAGCCGCTAAACCCAATACTTCTGGATTAGGTATCAGCTTTACCATCAACAAGCTTAATCTGATGGCTTCGCTTGCCAAATCGTGCCGAGTTAAAGATTGGCCTTCATAAGCAGAATATGATTCGTTATAAATAAGATAAATAACTTTCAATACAGCTGGCAATCTAATGTCGAGTTGCTCATAACTGGGAATTTCGTAGCTGATCCCGGCATCTCTTATCTTCTTTTTTGCCCTAGTGATGCGCTGTCCGATGGCAACTTCTGAGGTAAGATAAGCACGGGCAATTTCTCGCACATCTAAGCCACACAGAGTACGTAAAGTTAGCGCCACTTGTGCCGTTTCGTTAAGTGCTGGGTGACAACAGGTGAAAATAAGCCGCAACCTTTCGTCAGGCACCTCGTAGTCTGTTTCGGCGACGGTATCGGTTAACATATACAGAGATTGTTCAATCAACTGCAACTTATGTTTATTTTGCTGTGATTGCTGCTGACGTAATTTGTCGATTAACTTGCGCTTGGCGACTAAATGTAACCAAGCGCCGGTATTTTCAGGGATCCCTTGTATTGGCCATTTATGACTAGCTTGTTCACAAGCATCTTGCAGCGCATCTTCGGCTAACTGCAAGTCTCGCGAAAAATACACAAGAGAAGCTAACACTTGTCCAGATTCAGCGCGAAAAATTCGCGCGAGTCTATCCATAATCAATATATTCTGATCAATATTATTGGTCAAAAACCATCACCGGCCTGACTTCAATCGTCCCATAACGCGCACTTGGAATTTTTGCCGCCCATTCAAGCGCCTCATCAAGATCTTTACACTCCAATAAATAGTATCCACCAAGCTGCTCCTTGGTTTCCGCAAAAGGCCCATCCGTCAATTCAGATTTTCCGTTTCGCACTCTAACTGATGTAGCTGTGCTAATGGCCTCTAAAGCATTGCCACCCAACAGAATACCTGCCGCGCCAAGCTGCCTGTCAAATTCCTGATATTGCGCCATCAAGGTTTCTATATCTACGTCATCCTGATCTTCACCAGCATAAATCAAAGCTAAAAATTGCATATGTTTTTCCTTATTAAATGAATAAAAGTAAGAAACAATAAGTAAATAATAAGAGTCTCTCACTATAACATCGAAGCAGCAGAGCGTATTCAGACACTATTTTAAAAAAACTTAGTATTTTTATGTCTTAAATTATAGACGGCAGACAACAATACCAATTTCTTAGTGTGTCTAATTTGGAAAACGGCGATTTAAAGAGGCGGGGGGCTGGTGTATCTAAGCATGGTTAAAATAACAAAGCGTCTGCAGCTGGAGATATGCAATAAGAGCAGGTTTGCTCTGCTCTTATTACTAATATTAATCCAAACTAGTCGAACCAACTTGCCTGTATGGGCACACTAAACAACAGTGGAGCAAATATTTCGTAATGTTGGCGATTTTTCTCACACTTAACGTTATTTAAATACACGGCCTTCCAAGGGTCGTTAATTAACCATAAGGTGTTATCTACTACTGCCACGCCTTCTATAGAGGCATTGTCCATGGCTTCGTAGTCTTCACATTCTTCGCTACCAGCTTTGGTCTCAGCAAAAAACTTCATGGGTAAAATGACTGTTTCTTTTTTGCCCGATAAATCCACCACCCATAAGGTTTCATCGTTTCTAGCAGCCGCTAATAAGAACTCTCGACCATCAGGCGTTTGATAATAATCCATGCCGTTAATAGGATGATTACCACTATCAAAAATAGGTAACTTCAAATCAAATGCTGTCACAACTGCAAATTCATCTGATTGCCAAAATTCACTGTGCATTTGCAAAGAAAACACCCTAGCTTGTTTAGTACTATCTTTTTCAATACCTAGATACAAAGTACGGGCCTGTCCAAAAGCGAGACCTTCAACGCCATCATTTGGGAAATCGCCAATCTGCATTTCAGCAGTAAACTGGATAGGGCGAACATGGGTCATTAATGCGGTATTGTTTGCTTGCATCTCAAGTCTGATGAGCAATGTTGGGTAATTTGTTGAGCCTGAGTTATGGAGTTTTTGTTGGCAAACCTCTGGCATAGGCTCGGCATATGATCCATCTTCAGTCACCACATAAAACACTCTGTCGTCATCAGGATCAACAGCCAAAGCTTCTAGATCAGGGTTATCACTGATGTATGCGGCAAAGCAGCTTGATTGCAATTGTTCAGATAAAATCATTGGCAAATCAGGACCACTTAACAAGGTATTTTCTTTAGATATAGCTCTGAGGCGCAGACGTTGTGAAGAATGAGCACTACGATCGCTCACAGTCAGCAAGCCATCACGCCATTTAACTAAACCTGAAGTCTGTGGGTTAAGCATAACTTGCCCATCTTGTTCCATGATCCAATGACCATTGACTTGTATTTTTTGATCGGCTTGCATTTTTTGATCGACTTGTGCCGATTCAGGGTTTTTTCCACAGCTAACTAATAAACTGCCAATCCCTATGATAAAACCCACATACGCTCTCATATACGGTCAAATCTCACTGTTATAAATCATTGATTAAAAAAATTAGTCTACCCTACTCAAAATCACGAAGAAATAAAAACTTAACCATTTGGTCATTATTTGTTCTCACTACAATTCACTACTATAAGTCACTTAGAAACAACTGCTAATTAAATATACTGAACAAACAGACAAAGCCACGCTACAATATTTTATTGGTATAATGCCGTTATTTATATGCGCTTATTTATGGATTATAGGAACTTTATGAAAGTAACATGGTTGATAGTGTTATTAAGTTGGGCAGTTTGTGTCACTGCTACACCAACTAAACAAGTAGAACTATTTATTGATGCTTACAACCAACATGATATCGAAAAAATGCTCGAAAAAACAAGTGAACAAGTAAAATGGTTATATAACATTAATGACAAATTGTTGCTCGAAACAGAGGGTAAGGACGCACTGCGAGCCGCTATGGTTGAGCATTTCAAGCAGCAAACTCATGCACGTTCACTGATTAAACGTTCCCTAACTCTTGGTGACACTGTTGCCGTTATAGAAGAGGCATTCTCGAATGATGGGGAACGCTCTCAATGTGCATTGTCTATCTATCAAATGCAACAAGATCTAATACAATCAGTCACTTATTATGCAGCTACTAGTTGTGAATAGCCTCAATGACTTTTCTCTGTTACCAATATTGCAAATAGGAGTTCATGAATAATAACAAATTAAAAATTGGCCTGTTTTATGGTTCAACCACCTGTTACACCGAAATGGCCGCCGAAAAAATACAAGCTAGATTTCACCATTTAGTGGGCCATGCCTGTGTTGAATTATTTAATATTAAGGACAGTGCATTATCAAAAACTGAACAGTTCGATATCCTTATTTTTGGTATTTCCACTTGGGATTTTGGCGAATTACAGGAAGATTGGGAATCAACTTGGGAAGATATAGCAGGCCTAAACTTAGCCGACAAAACAGTCGCCATTTTTGGTTTAGGTGATCAGCTAGGTTATGCGGAGTGGTTTCAAGATGCAGTTGGCATGTTGCACGACGAGTTACTGCTCTTAAATTGCGATATTGTTGGTTACTGGCCTAACCAAGGATATGACTTCATCGCCTCAAAAGCCCTCACTGAAGACAAAAGTTTTTTTGTTGGTTTATGCCTAGATGATGAAAACCAATATGACTTAAGCGATGAACGGATCGACAATTGGTGTGATCAGTTAATTACTGAAATAAACTCCTTATAGCCGTCACTTTGCAAACACCTGACTCCCGTATTCATCAACCCTACTATCGAAACGGCCCCTCTCATCGAGATGGTGCCGATGTTAGTTTCCAAGATATAGTTAAAATTTTTGGTTTTCGTACAGTCACTATAGGTAAATGGGTCACGGCCGTTGAGCAGCAAATTGCGGCCAATTTATTTTTTGATGCATTGTGCGATTTAATGGATATTCTACAAGTACCAGAGGCCGTTATTTCCCTTAACGGTAGTTTGTCTTTAGCTTTTGGCAGCGGTGGACGAAAGCATAGCAGTGCTCACTATGAGTCACATACCAAAAAGCTAGCGCTGGCCAAAAATGCTGGGGGAGGTGCACTTGCCCACGAATGGTTTCATGCTTTTGACCACTATGTTTGTGACAAGTTATTTGTGGCAACATCTCATGAACAATTTGCTTCTCAGTGTTGGCTACAAGACGAACCACAAATATCACATCAGCTAAATGAAAAACTGAGTCTGTGTTTCGAATCAATATTTTTAGCCACTGATAAAAGCCAACCTAATAAGTATGTCAATCGCAGCGCTCAAGCAGACAAATTGTTAAAAATATTTTATTACGCTCGACCGCAAGAGCTGGTAGCTCGAGCCTTTGAGGCATGTATTCAAGACCACTTTATTAAGAATGCATTTTTGGTACAAGGTACAAAACAAAGCCCAGAAGCTAAGATGGGGATCTACCCTGAAGAGGAACTCAGAGCTACAATTTCTACAAATCTACTGGGTTATTTTTATCATTTGGGGCGGGCCATGAAATAAAAAACATAAACTTGAAGATGGATAAGTAATTGATATATCTGCAAATGTAAGCAACTAGAATCTAATCAAATTGAGATCCTTCAACCACGATTAAGCCATCGTTGCTCAATATCGGCACCGGACATTGGCTTATCAAAAAAGTAACCTTGTAGCTCGTTAACTTTTAACTTGTTGCATAAATCCCTCTGAAATTCAGTTTCGACTCCCTCAGCAACAATATGCAGATCAATAATATTAACCATTGCTGCGATACCTTTCACTATTTTCATATGCCTAATATCTGTATCTGCTACAGGCAAAAGTGACTTATCTAATTTAACAATATTGATGGGGTAATTAACTAAATGGGATAACGAAGAGAACCCTGTTCCAAAGTCATCCAAAGCCAATTTACAACCTAATTCACAGAGTAGAGTAATATGCTTATTATTGTTTTCATCTTGATTTAGAAGGGCTGTTTCGGTGAGTTCTAACACTAAAAACTCGGCAGCAACGTGATATTTAGCTAAAAGAGACTCAATTACGCTCACGAGCGCAGCGCTACCCAACTGAACTGCTGATATGTTGACCGCCATAGTGAGTGTACAGCCAAAATTTTGATGCCATGCAGATAATTGGCTTATTGCAGAATCTAACACCCATTCACCAATTTCATTTATTTCGCCAGATTGTTCAGCGATTGGGATAAATTCATCAGGGAAACATTTTACTGAGCAATTAGGCCATCGGATCAGTGCTTCTACACCCACAATTTTACTACTGATGGCATCTAAAACAGGTTGATAATGCAACTGAAAGTCTTGCCGCGTCACTGCCCCTTTTAATTCTGTTTCTATCAAATAATTCCGTGAAAACTGTTCTTGCATCGCCGCTTCAAAAAAGCACAATTGATTACGACCTTTTTTCTTTGCACGATACATAGCGATATCAGCATACTTTGTTAATGCTTCAGCTGAATCGGCATTATGTGGGTGAAGCGAAATTCCTATACTTACACCACATTGCAGGCTATATCCGTTGATTTCAATTGGCGTTTTAAGGCTTTCAATTATACGCCTGGCAACTGCGGTGGCGTCATTAGTTTTTTTTAACCCTGTGATTAGAATGGAAAATTCATCTCCACCAAGGCGAGCGAACAACTCGTTTCCACGTAAACATTGAGTAATTCGACTGGCTACATTTTGCAGCAGCTTATCGCCAGTTTCGTGTCCATAGGTATCGTTGATTTTTTTAAAATGATCGAGATCTAATAATAACAACGCAATAATATTTTGAGAGCGTAAATTGTTAGTTATTGATACCTTAAGTGCCTCTTCAAAGTGATATCGATTTGCCAATCCAGTCAATGAATCCGTTTCAGCAAGTTCGCGTACTTGGCAAAAACTCTCATGTAGCTTTTTTTCAAGTTCAAAGCGTTTTTGCGCTTGTATAAACGCACGCATTAACTTGTCAGCAGTAATATCACTTTTTGTAATGAAATCTTGGGCGCCAACTTGTATACACTCAAGGGCTAAACTTTCATCATCTGAATTACTGACCATAACGATAGCAGTGTTACCAAGGTTAGGTTTACTGCGAAGTTCAATGACTAACTCTATGCCATTTTTATCCGGTAAATAATAATCAATCACTAATACGTCATAATGATTTTTATTCACCGCTTCTAATCCTTCTTCAAAGGACTTCGACTCAGTTAATTGTCTAACATTAGCATTGCCACGAAGCGCCCGTTTCAACGCCTCTCTATCTACTGCATCATCATCTACAATTAATATTTTCACTCAACCGTCTCTAGCTCTGGGCCAAACGGCCACTCAATAATAAAAGTTGAGCCAGATTGCCCATCTGATTCTAAGCTTACCTTTGCTCCATAAATACTGAGTGTCTTTTCCACTAACGCTAACCCCATTCCGCTACCTTCAACTTCATCTCTGGATTTTAACGTTTGGAATTTTTTAAATACTTTTTCATGATCCCTAGGGTTAATACCTGGACCATCGTCAGTCACTTCGATTTGATAGGCGTATAATAATTTTTTGCAAGTGACGCTAATTTTTCCACTATCGGTGATGTGGTGTTTGACTGCGTTAGATATCAATTGATTAAGCACTGATATTAAACTTTGTTTTGGTAGTCTTAGATCACAACCGTCAATATCCAGTTGGAATTTATTCGCGTTTGCTTGAGCGGCGCAGATCATTACAGTTTGATTAAAATCTATAAGCTTATATTCTTCAGTTTCATTACCTATTTGTGAATAAAGCAATAAATCACTGACGAGTAACTTAACCCGTTTAGCGCGGCTTTTGAGCATAGTCAAATGCATCAGACTTTCTTCACTAATTTGTGAACCTAAATCTTCAGCTAGCCAGTTGGCTAAATTATCAATGGCGTTAAGAGGGGCTTTGATATCGTGTGAAGCTAGATAAATAAACTCATTTAAGTCTTCTTTGGCCTTGCGAAGCTCTGCACGAAGACACTCTACTTCCAAGACTGAAGATGGCTTTTTTTCGTGGGGAGTAGATTGACTAATGATACATCTCCTTATGATTGTATGTGTTTGAAGCCAAGCTTTAATGAGAAAACATATGCAAATTATAAAAACAAAAAACTCAAACTTAGTTAAGCATTACAGGCAAGTATTTACTACTAAATATAGCCTTACTTAGACTAAAGTACTAAGTGGGTAAAGGTCGAATTTAGAGCCTATAATGCCTCAATTTTTGCCCTTAGCTCTTGAGTATTCATTTCACCTTTTGTCATATAGTCTTTAACAAAATCAAAACTAGAAGCTTTTTCTCTGTCTTCTGCACGCTCTGAAGATGAATACATCATGATGACACATGACTTTAAAGCCAGTCTGTTACGCAATTCGGCAAACTTATCTAAAAACTCAAAACCACCAATTATCGGCATATTAATATCAAGAAATATCACTACTGGTGGAAATTTTTTATTGTATATCTTGCAATTTTCTTCATAGTTTTCAAGAAATTCTAACGCAGAAGAGCCATCGTCGCTTTCAAAGATATCCACCACACCAACCTCGTTAAGCTGACGTTTAAGAACGTAACGATCAATTTCACTATCGTCTATAATAAGTACGCTGATTTGCTTCATGCTGACTTTCCCTTTGGGAATGAGATGGTAAAAATAGTACCTTTATTCGATGTCGTCATATCAATAGTACCTTGCATATAATCTACGTGTTTTTTAACAATCGCCATGCCTAATCCTGAACCAAAACTCACTTTTGGGTGAAAGCGTTTAAACATCTGAAAGACTTCACTACGCCTATTTTCGGGGATACCTAAACCATTGTCTTCGACTTGAACTACATAAGAATTATGTTTTTCCAATACTGTTGTTTTAACAAATGCTCGTTCTTTGTTTGGGTCATGATATTTAATAGCATTAGTCACTAAGTTTTCAATAATCTGCAGCAACCTGATTTTTTCGGCTTTCATAGGTTGGGTTAGTGTGATTTTTTGTTCAAATATACAGTCATTTTCCGCTAACAAGTCACTAGTACTGGCGCAAATTTCTGTCAATATTTCCTGAAAATCAATATCCTTTACCCCTTGGTCAATAGAATCGGCTTCGGTTAAAGCCAAAATTCCAATTACAAGTTGTTCAAGTTTTACCATTTGTTTCACAATTTTTTCAGCATCATCAAGCGCATTTTGTAGCTGCCCTTCATTAATATCCTGGATGATAAATTGAGCTAGCATTTTAGTGGATGTTAAAGGTGCTTTGAGGTCGTGGGATGCTCGGTAAGCAAATTGCGCCAACTCATCATTTGCTCGTGTTAAGCTGAACGTTCGTTGTTCCACTAGGGTTTCTAATTTTTGATTAACCTCAGTCACCATTAATTCATTGGTTATACGCTGTTTGGCGACCTCTAATAATGTCTTTAATTCCCCAGAGACATTTTTATTAATATCTGTTTCTAAGTCCTCTTTACTGTTTGTTTTACTAAGAAGTTGTATCACCCCATCTATAGAGCTAGTAATATTTCGCGACATAAAAGTAATAAACAGAATGTTAAATAAAGAAATAAAAATAACTAACGGGATCATTGTACGCATAACAAAAGTTACAGTTTTAATAGTTGGCTCTTCAAACAAAATGGAAGTTGCATTAAATGTCTGGGAACACATTTTAAGTTCAGATATCAGATTAGCGTAGTGCAATTGTCCACTTGTATATTGATTCAACAAATCAAGTGCACTATCAGCGTCTCTAATGTCTTTTTCACATAGTTCTATAATCTGAAAGGTACCTATTTGCCGCATAATCATTTTATTAAATGCGCTAACTTGTTGTAGGCATTCAACTGGCTGCTGCCTAATATTATTAATATTATTCTTCAGTAAAGGGATATCCAAAAGTTCACCATTCTCAAGCCTAAGTATTTCATCAGAAAATGTAGCATTGTATTTTAAGTGAAGAAAATTAAGCTGATGAAACGTGGCACCTTTTGCAATCTCAAAAACCGACCATAAAGTGAGGCTGATTTCAAAAGCGGTAAGTAGCACAATGATCATTAATTTATTGGATATTTTCATTTAAACCTTTATAACTTTGTTGAACACATCGTTAATATTAAAAGCCGGATCAATAATATAAATTTTGACTCTAAAACTAACACTTAGGCTCCTTTAACTTTTAACGGTAGCTTATATTTTGTAAACAATTTAACCACTGATGCTTTGTATAATGGTTTAAGAATGTAACCTTTGGCTCCTCTTTTTAATGCATTTAAAACCGATGCCTTGTCTTTATTACCTGACAACATGATGACTGGCGTACCTTTATTTAATCCATCTTTATTACAAGTTTGATCGACAATATAAATACCATTAGTATCGGGTAAATTTATATCCATCAGTACTAGGCTATATTGCTTCCCTGTTAATGCTGCCAATGCTTTACGTCCAGTATTAGCTGTATCAACCTTTAGGTTATATGCGTTAAGTAATTTTAGGGTTAGCTGTAAACTAATAATGTCGTCTTCCACCACCAATACTGAAGGCACTTTGCTGCGCTCATTCAATACGCTATCGGCATCAATATCTTGTTGGTATAAGCGATTAAACTGGTAAGAATCCGGTTTTTCCTGATCCACTCCGGTTTCTAAAGAGTTGTCAGCATCTGGCGATTCAGGACTACTTAGCCCTATAGTTTGTTGTAATAGATCTAACGCTTTGCTCTGTAATTGAATAAGCTCTGGTCTAATTTCGTCAGAACGAATATATGACAAGGTTTGTTTTAATTTTTCGAGATCAAGCTTAACAGACTGGTTATTCTGAATATTCTCTGCGGCGCGATCTAAAGCTTTGTCTATATCTACGATACTGCGCTCAAATGCTAAGCGCATATCAGCCTTGCGGTCAGCTCCATTTTTTAATGATTCTTGCATATCTTGGGGATATTGTTCTAAGTGTTTAACAAAGTTTTTCCCTTGTTTATGAGGATTAACTACCACGCCTAATTCAATCAATAAATGTTCACAGATAAGGATAATTCGGTGTAATTCATATACAGGTCTTGCAACCATATAGTCATCAATCACACCATTTTTATAGGCATCGTAGGCCTCTGATTCTGCCTGTCTTGGGATAAGGCTTACAACTCTGTGTTCACAAATGTCAAATTCAGCAACGGCATCTAAGGAACGATAGTAGTTGGCTAAACTATTAGGCAGAGTTTCACCAGTCATCAAAAATATTTTAGCCGCCTTATTTACCAATTGCCGGCATACATCCTTAAGATTATCGACCACGACAATATTAGAAAAATGCTGAGTCAATGTTTGAATAAGCAAACTATCAATTTCTGTATCTATGCTAAAAAATACGATTTGGCTTACACTGTGATCACTCTTCACTGGCTAATTCCCTGTCAATATTCATCATAACCTGAGCGATGCTCTCACTGATTTGTAGCCAAATAGTGGTTGTGTTTTGGTTGGATAAATCATCTTTACAAGATTGTTCTAAATTTTCACATAACGAACTTAATTCTTGTGCGCCAACGATGTTTGCGCTGCTTTTTAAACTATGGGCTTTATTCCCTAAAACATGCCAATTTTGCGAATTGAGAGCATCTTCCATGGAAAGCTTTACTGTGCTCAGGTTCTTCTTATATTCTTGCAGGAAATCTTCTATTTCTTCCGCACTTTCAATCCCAACCAATTTATACAAGGTTTCGATAGAGAAGTTAGAATGAATTACGGGCTGCTGTTCGATAACCATATTATCAATATAAAATTCATCATCTTGCGGTGTAAACTCTTCAAGCCGCTGCTTTCGCTGTGGAGCCAAAGCATGTATAGAAACACTGCCAACTAGATCACACAAAGTATTTAAAGTGAGTGGTTTCATCAACACTTTGTCTGCTCCGGCTGCAAAACAACTATCACTGCAGGATTTTGAATTATCAGCTGTCACAATAAATATTGTGGATTTTGCACGACCTTGTTGCTTTTCTAATTGCCTAATATGGCCAACCAATTCATCACCCATACCATCGGGTAGCTGAAAATCACTGAACACCATATCAAATTGATGCTGTTCAAAATAAATCACTGCGTCTTCAACTGTGGTTGCAAAAATAGCTTTTATATCTAGTGATTTAAATTGCTTTCGTAACACATACATAAGTTCTTGGTTGTCTTCGACTACTAATGCCAGCGCCTGATTAGCCAACCTACTGTTATCAGAGGAAACCTTAACAGCCTCAACAACCAATCTGTTTTCAATAAATGCAACAATGTCATCTAACTTGATTGGTGTGTGTTGTATAAGCAGTGGCACTGTCTTATGGCGACTACTCGGCTGATCTACTAAGATAGCAATTTGGTTTTGGTTGCATGAGTTAATTTTTTTCAGTTTAGAAATATGCTTAGATGTAACCAGTAGATATTCATTGAATGACAGACTATTAGGCATATTGTCGATCAGGACAACCTTAAAACCTAAGTTCTCTGCATATTTACTTAATATGCGGTATACCGATTTATCATCGGTAAAAATGGACTTATTAGCTAAAGCCGGCATATCAAAAGTGTTTGTTACAATACTTTTTTCGGAAAAGGTAACCGGGATATAAAATGTGAAAGTAGCCCCATTTGAAGGTTGGCTTTTCACGCTTAATCGTCCATTCATTAACGAGACAATTTTCTGACAAATACCCAAACCTAATCCAGAGCCGCCAAACTGGCGATGTACCTTAGCATCAGCTTGCTCAAATCCAGAGAATATAGCCTCTTGACGATCAAGAGGAATGCCTATGCCGTTATCTGTTACAGAAAAAATAATGTGATCGCTTTGTTCGGCTTGGCTGACGTGTAAATCCAACAAAGGAAATGCACTAGTATTAAACTTAATTGCATTGCTAACTAAGTTCGCTAGCACCTGAGTTAACCTTAAATCGTCCACATAAAGTTGCCGGGGGATATTCGAATCAACATATAATGAAAATGAGGTATTCTTAACATGAGCCTGACCGGAAAAATCTTCCAATATTTGTTCGCAAAGCACTCGAATGTCGGTATTAACGGGAGACAACTGCACTTGCTCAGCATCAAATTTAGTAAAGTCTAAAACATCGTTAAGTAAACGCATTAAATGCGCCGCCGCGCGCTTTGAGCGAATTATGTTTTCATTTTGAACTAGCTCTTCATCCATAATGCATAAGTCAAGCATACCAACAATAGCATTCAGTGGCGTTTTAACTTCATGGCTCATGGCTGCCATAAAATTGCTTTTAGCTTCACTTAAATTAAGTGCTTCATCACATGCCTTTTGCAGCTGTGTATTGAGCTCAATAATAACTGTTTCATCAATTAGCAGGCCAATACGTTCGCCACTATCTGTCACTCGATCTCTATAATCGAAATGGTGACCATCAGTATGCTGAAAATTAAAATGGCAACTTTTTTGCAGTGTTAATTGTTGACGGATATATCGAATAATAACCTTGAACTTTGTGTGTTTTTCCAGTTTTATATATTGCAAAACAAGGCTAATAAATTCTATTAGTGGTAATCCCTCAATAACATTTGAGGTCACACTTTGAGCTAACAACTTGAAGTTTTTATTGACAAAATCGATTCGAGATTTTGCATCACAAATAATCACTGCATCGGACATTTGATCTATGGCAGACAAAGTATTTTGATAACGAACTGCGAGTTCAGAGGACTGAGCAACAGAGAACTTAATCACCCACTTTTGATTTGACATAGGCAAAGACGTAGCAACGAATTGTGAATCTACACAAGTAAAACTTATACGGTCCTGACGGCCCTGCACCAGAGGTCTGATACATTTAAGGACATGCTCAGTGGCTTGTTCTAATAATTTATTTTGCTTAAAAATGGTGTTACTTGCTAGCAACTGTAATGCACCATCCACAATAATAACTGGATGAATAAAACTCTCAATATGTGAGCTACTTATATCAACCAAAATTTAATTTCCCTATCAACAAAGTCTCTACATTTTGAATTGGCAAAACCAAACTCCGACCAATAATTGATGTTTCGAAATGGTCTAAAATAGAATGATAGTTACTATATCGCCGCCTAAAAAATAAACAATTCGACATTAGTCGTAAGACTTATGGCTAAGTAAAGGATTAGCCCTTAGCTAAATTCAGAGAAACAATTTCTAAAAACCTACTGGATTATTTTTATCATTTCGGGCAGGCTATGGCTAAGTTGAAAAACCTTAAATAAGAATATTTTGTTAATTTTAAGCTAATTAATAGATGCTCTGAAGCTCAACTGCCTTTATACTAGGCAGTCTCGTTTTAACCCAATTGGCGATTTATACCGATGAAAAGAAAAAAGCACGGCAGTTCTGATGATGACGCTGCAATTGATATGACTCCCATGTTGGACATAGTGTTCATCATGCTTATCTTCTTTATAGTGACCACTTCTTTCGTAAAAGAGAAAGGTCTAGAAGTTAATCGTCCTAAAGATTCTAAAACACCTCCACCACCGACTAATGTTCAGTCGCTGTCTATTCGTGTAAATGAAGACGGTACTATTGTAGTTAACGGTCGTCAGGTAGATATTCGTCGCGTTGAAGCAAATATTCAAAGCTTTTTGGCCGAAAATAACCAGGATAGCGCAGCTGTTCAGGCTCATCCAAAAGCCAAACACGGTGATGTAACTGAAGTTATTAACGAAGTAAAAAGAGCCGGTATTGCTAACGTCTCAGTATTGGTTGGTAGCTAAAACCAAACGAATAAGTAAAATTAATTTAAAAGGCCGCTATTCATTGAATAACGGCCTTTTTATTTTTAGATGATAAATTAACTTATACCAATCCGTATAAAGTACGGGATTAGCAACGCCTATCAGCACAAATGAATATTACTCAAGATCGAGTGGCTCTGGGGAGAGTATGATGCCCGTAGTGTCGGCATACAAATGGTCATCTGGTAAAAATGTCACACCGCCGAAGTTAACTGCTACATCCATTTCACCCAACTCTTGATCGTCGGCGCTTACGGGTATGGACGCGATGGCATGAATTCCAATGTTTATTTCTTCTAGCTCATATACTTCACGTACACTGCCATAACATACGATCCCTTCCCAGCCATTATCGAATGCCAACTGAGCAGCACTAGAATCAATCAACGCCCTGCGCATAGAGCCACCGCCATCAATCAACAATACTTTGCCTAACCCAGGTTGCTCTAATGTTTTTAGAATTAGGCCCTTGTCTTCAAAACATTTGATGGTGGTAATTTCACCGCCGTAAGAAGTCCGCCCCCCAAAACTCACAAACATGGGTTCAACCACGTCAACACTGTCGGCAAAAACATCACAAAGAGTAGAAGTATTGTATTCCATGTTTGTTCCAAATATAGCTGAGTCAAGTTTTAGTATACTGCTAGTGCACAGCAAATCCAGCGTAAACAGCTTTTAGATGGGTTTAACACTGCCATTAAGCTCGTGCAAAATATCACTACCCTTAATTATCCCAGCATACAATCTTTGATATCAATCACTGTGTAGGCCTTATTAATGAATATCTGCAGCAAAACATAAGCAGATGTAATTCCATTAGTTATTTCATATTGCATAAAATAACTAATTCTAGGCTTAGACTTCTTTGTTTTTATCCTTGGTAATGACATGATTACGACCTAAAAATTAATAAGGTTGTTGTAATGGCAAACAGAATAAAAGTAAAAGCGATTGGCTTATCTTTAGTGGCGATATTTATACTTACTGCCTGTGGTCAAAAACGTGCTTTATATTTACCTGAAGAGCCAGCCACAAACAACACCTCACAGGACTCACAAGATGCAAGTGAGTCTGCCGAAGAAGGAAAAGATTGATATGGACTACTTTGCCTATAAAGATCAACAACTGTTTGCTGAAGACGTGTCACTTGAAGCCGTGGCACAAAAATACGGTACACCATGTTATGTCTATTCAAAGGCCACAATTGAAAGGCATTGGCATGCGTTTGATAGAGCTGCGGGGAGTCAGCCTCATTTAATTTGTTATGCAGTCAAAGCCAACTCAAATTTGGCAGTATTAAATGTAATGGCCAAACTAGGCTCAGGTTTTGATATTGTGTCTGGTGGAGAATTAACCCGCGTGCTCAAGGCTGGCGGAGATCCCAGCAAAGTTGTGTTTTCTGGAGTAGGTAAAACCCAAGATGAAATTGCTTTAGCCCTAAAGCATAATATTAAGTGTTTTAATGTTGAGTCTCGCAGTGAATTGGCTCGTATAAACGAAGTCGCCGAACAAGCAGGTAAAAAAGCGCCTATATCTATTCGAGTTAACCCAGATGTCGATGCTAAGACGCATCCGTACATATCCACTGGTCTTAAAGACAACAAGTTTGGGGTTGAACGCCAACAAGCCGTTGAAATTTACCAATATGCTAACAGCTTACCCTTTTTAAATGTGGTCGGCATTGATTGCCATATTGGGTCACAACTCACTGATTTAACGCCTTTTGTTGATGCTTTAGATATATTACTTGCCTTGATTGACGAGTTAGCGCAGCAAAATATCCATATAAAACACCTTGATGTTGGTGGTGGCTTAGGTGTGACATACAATGATGAAAAACCCCCTCATCCAGACCAATATACACAAGCTATTGCAGAGCGATTAGAAGGTCGCGAAGATTTATTGCTAATCTTCGAACCTGGTAGAGCAATTATGGCCAATGCTGGAGTGTTATTAACCAAGGTAGAATTTCTAAAACAAGGTGCAGAGAAAAATTTTGCTATTGTTGATGCTGCAATGAATGACCTTATTCGTCCTGCGCTTTACTCTGCATGGCAAAATATCATTCCTCTTAACGTAGCTCTTGAAAGACCAAAAGCCGTTTATGACATAGTAGGCCCCATTTGCGAAACCGGTGATTTTCTCGGAAAAGGTCGTGAGTTGACTATCGCACCTGACGACTACCTTGCTGTTCGCAGTGCTGGTGCATATGGATTTGCCATGGCGTCTAACTACAATAGTCGCTGTAGAGCCGCAGAAGTGTTAATTGACGGTAACAATATACATTTGGTCAGAGAGCGTGAGAAAATAGAGCAATTATTTGAGAGTGAGCACATACCAACATAAATATTATTTTGTATGATTAACTTTAATTTAATTATTATTGCGATTATTTAGCCAGTATCTAGTTAAAGACATAGTCAGTCTTTCACTGAAATGATATAACTATTTTCATAATATCAATCACGTATGTTGTAGTACGTGTTGACAAAAATTTTAGCTAAGTAGTCGCAATGCAAATCCAGTTTTCAAAGATGCATGGTCTGGGAAATGATTTTGTTGTTATTGATAACGTAACACAAAACGTTTTTTTTTCTAAAGAGAAGATCCAACAGCTCTCAGACAGAAATTTTGGTATAGGATTCGATCAACTTTTGATGGTTGAGCCTCCTTACGATCCAGACCAAGATTTTCATTACAGAATATTTAATGCAGATGGCACTGAGGTTTCTCAGTGTGGTAACGGAGCCCGCTGTTTTGCTCGCTTTGTAAAAATGAAGGGCCTAACCAACCGCAATAAAATTGTGGTCAGCACTAAAGCCGGACGTATGGTTCTCTACTTAGAGAAAGACGGGCAAGTTACAGTGAATATGGGGGTGCCCGAATTTGAGCCAAACTTGGTGCCAATCAAAGCGAATAAACGTGAAAAAATTTACATATTAAGAGCGCAAGAACAAACATTTTTTTGTGGTGCAGTTTCTATGGGTAATCCTCATTGTGTGTTGTTGGTAGACGATGTGCAAACTGCAGATGTAGCAACTATGGGTCCCTTGCTTGAAAAACACGAACGTTTTAGCGAAGGCGCAAACGTCGGTTTTATGCAGATTATTAATCATAGCCATATAAAACTACGTGTTTATGAAAGAGGCGCTGGTGAAACCTTAGCCTGTGGCAGCGGCGCATGTGCTGCAGTGGCAGTAGGTCAATTGCAAAACAGATTAAGTAAAGACGTAAGAGTTGATTTACCCGGTGGCAGTTTAAAAATACGTTGGCAAGGCAATGGCAATGAATTAAAGATGACAGGCGCCGCAGAGCATATTTTTGATGGATACATAAATCTATGAGTAAAGGGTCGCAAGAATAAAATGGATATAACGACTGCATATGAATCTGAAGAACTACTTGACGCTGAACAAGTAGTTGCGTATTTGCTTGAAAACCCTGATTTTTTCGCCCAATATCCTCAGATTATTGAGAAAATTAGTATCCCCCATACCCATAAAGGCAGTGTATCTTTGGTGGAGCTACAAAGTGAACAACTGCGTAAAAAAGTCAGAAGCCTGAGTCATAAGTTAAATCAATTAATTTCTATTGCCAAACAAAACGAAGCCATTTATCGGGTCTATGCAGATCTAAATTTGCGCATTTTAAAGTGTACTAATTTGGATGATCTGAAATTTATTTTGGAAGAAGTCATTCAAGAAAACCTCCAGTTGGCATCTGTAACTTTGAAACCTTTCAAAGGTGCTCATGCTTTACCTGAGATCCAACAACGCCTATTTATCGAAAAACGCTTTAAACGAGACAAGTTTTTCTTTGGCCGTTTAAGTGAGCATGAACGCAAATTATTGTTTGCTGATCAGGAAGCTAATTCAGTTGCTTTGTTGCTCATTGGTGATTTAGGTGAACTCGGAATATTGGCAATTGGTAGCAAAAATCCTGGGCATTTTAATCCCGATATGGACACCTTACTGATCACCCAACTGCAGCAGTTTTTAGGTATTTTATTACCTAAATTGCTGACCTATTAATCAGTGAAATGTTAAAGCCAAGCTTATATACTTGGTTAGAAAAATACTTCGCGTATCTGAAGTACGAAAAAAACCTGGCTAATAATTCCATAGAAAATTATCATCGGCAGCTGACTGTCGCTTTTAATAAACTTGATATTGAATCTTGGTCAACATTCGCTATTACAGATGTACGCAAGATCCTAAACGAGGCGCGTAAAAGTAATCTAAGTGCTCGTTCAATTGCTTTACGCTTATCAGCAATCCGTGGGTTTTGCGCCTTTCTTGTTCAACAAGATCAACTATCACAAAACCCAGCATCATCTATTCAAGCACCTAAACAAGCCAAACCATTACCAAAACAATTGAATGTCGATGAGATGCATCAATTATTGGATATAAAAGAAGATGACATTTTGGCCATACGAGACAAGGCTATGATGGAGCTTATGTATAGTTGTGGGCTACGTTTATCAGAATTGGCTAATCTTAATATCAAAAGTATTCAAGCTGACAATCAACTTAGAGTAATAGGTAAAGGTAATAAAGAACGTTTGTTACCAATTGGTAGAATTGCCTTAGAAGCGTTAGGTGTGTGGTTAAAAATAAGGCCCGAACTCGCTACAAGTGAAGAACCTGCATTATTTGTGAGCATGCGTAAAAATAGGCTCGGCACCCGCCAAATAGCTAAACGAATGAAATTGTGGGCTACTCGACAAAATCTGGAACAGGCTGTTAACCCACACAAACTACGACACAGTTTTGCCACTCATGTTTTAGAATCAAGCTCAGACTTAAGAGGTGTACAAGAGTTATTGGGGCACGCTAATTTATCTACGACTCAAGTATATACACACCTGAACTTTCAGCACTTAGCCCACGTATATGATAGCGCACACCCAAGAGCAAAAAAATCTAAATAACCAATACACTTAAAAAGAACATATAGTCCCAAATGATTTATTATAAAAAACTTAATAAAATTCAAGCAATTACATTCGACTTAGACGACACCTTATATGAAAACACTAGTGTGATTGTCGAAGCAGAACGTTCCTTAATTGAATTTATGCAGCAGCAATATCCTGCAACTAGGCATGTTGATAAAGGTTTTTGGGGCAAGCAACAAAAAGTACATATTTTAGCTAATCCATCACTTAAAAATGACATGGGAGAACTAAGAAGGTTAACGCTAAATACTGGTTTTAAGAAATTGGGGTTGTCGGGAGGCGAACTAAATACCGCAACCACACAGTGTTTCGAACATTTTTATTATCAAAGAAGTAATTTCACTTTAAATAGAAACGTACATTCTTTATTAAAAACCCTAGCGGATAAGCTACCTTTAGTCGCCATCACCAATGGAAACGTTAACCTACAACAAATTGGACTTGCAGAGTATTTTTGTGGCAGCTTTAAGGCTAGCGTAGAATTACCCATGAAACCGCATAAAGCTATGTTTGATGCAGCACAAGCTCACCTGAATATCCCTCATGGAAATATTTTGCATGTAGGAGATAACTTGCCAAAAGACATATATGGCGCTCTTAAAGCAGGTTACCAAACTGCTTGGTATGCCGAAGATAGATGTATGAATATGCGTCATGAAGATGCACAAGTTTTACCCCATGTTCAACTGAGTCAGTTAACCCAATTGTTAGAACTGATTTAAAGCTTAAACCGGCACTTAGTCTTCTAATATATTTTGTTGCATGGTTTCACAAGGCTTTTGGCAAGTAGGTTTACCAACAATTTTAGCCGGAATACCGGCCACAGTGACATGCGCCGGCACGTCACTGAGTACCACGCTCCCAGCGCCTACTTTGGCACCTTCACCTATAATAATATTACCTAAAATTTTAGCACCGGCACCTATCATGACCCCTTCGCGAACTTTTGGATGACGATCACCTGCTTCATTACCAGTACCGCCAAGCGTTACTGATTGCATGATAGATACATTATTCTCTATCACAGCCGTTTCACCTACCACTATGCCAGTAGCATGATCAAACATGACTCCTTGGCCAATTTTTGCCGCAGGATGAATATCTACCGAGAAAACTTCAGAGTTCCGACTTTGTATAAACAAGGCTAAATCTTTTCTACCTGCGTTCCAAAGTTGATGAGCTAACCTGTGTACTTGAATGGCTTGAAAACCTTTAAAATTAAGTAATACAGTAAGAAATGAATGCACTGCAGGGTCGCGCTTAAATGCAGCTTCAATATCACAAATTGCGGCCTCTACTACTTCCGGATGCATTAAGTAAATTTGTTCGAACATTTCTCTGACCGACAGCGCGCGCATAACGTCATCTGCCAATTTATTAGACAAAATAAAACTTAAGGCCGTTTCAAAGTTATGGTGGGCTAAAATACATGTGTGCACATAACTCGCTAGTAAAGGTTCATTATCAACAAGTTGCCCTGCTTCATCTTTGAGTTGTTGCCAGAATTCAATACTCATAGTTTCTCTGCAATGTAATTTAAGCAATTACAATCTATATTGGGATGAGTTTAGTGTATTTAAATACAGTGTTACTGATATACTGGAAAAATATTTTTCTAGTATATTTTGTGTGTAATGGATGTATCTCGACTTCTTGACCAATTAAACGACAAACAACGTGATGCAGTGGCGGCGCCTGCATCTGACATGCTTATTTTAGCGGGAGCAGGCAGCGGTAAAACCCGGGTTTTAGTGCATCGTATAGCATGGTTAATGGAAGTTGAGGGCATTGCTCCATATGGTATTTTGGCCGTGACTTTTACCAATAAGGCCGCTAAAGAAATGCGTGGTCGTATCGAACAATTGCAGGGCAGCGCACTGAATAGTATGTGGATTGGTACCTTCCATGGTATCGCTCATCGCTTATTACGCACCCACCATGCTGACGTTGGCCTGCCTGAAAATTTCACTATTTTAGACTCAGATGATCAATACCGATTGGTAAGACGCGTGCTTAAAAGTCTTAATCTTGACGAGAAACATTGGGCCCCAAAACATGTGCAATGGTATATCAATGGTAATAAAGACGAGGGGTTACGCCCACAACATATTGAAACATATGGTGATGCAACTCAACAAAAAATGCGTGAAATTTATCAGACTTATCAACAGACTTGTGATCGTGCTGGATTAGTTGATTTTGCTGAATTGTTACTTAGAGCCCATGAACTATGGCTAAACAATCCAGCGGTGCTACAGCATTATCAAAAACGCTTCAGAGCGATTTTGGTAGACGAATTTCAAGACACCAATAATATTCAATATGCTTGGTTACGCATACTAGCTGCTCCTAGCAATAATATGATTATTGTTGGCGATGACGATCAATCAATCTATGGTTGGCGTGGCGCAAATGTTGAAAATATCCAACATTTCTTACGAGATTTTAAGGGCGCAAAGACCATAAGACTTGAGCAAAATTACCGTTCTACTGGCAATATATTAAAAGCCGCCAATGCGGTGATTGATAATAACCAAGGTAGATTAGGTAAAAAGCTGTGGACAGAAGATAGCCAAGGCGAGCCTATTTCTTTGTATGCTGGATTTAATGAGTTAGACGAAGCCCGTTTTAATATTTCACGAATAAAAGAGTGGCGAGACAACGGCAATGCCTTGTCTGACTGTGCGATTTTATATCGCAATAACGCACAATCACGGGTGTTAGAAGAAGCATTATTACAAGAGTCTATTGCCTACCGTATATATGGTGGCTTACGGTTCTTTGAGCGCCAGGAAATTCGCGATGCCTTAGGTTATTTACGTATTATTAATCAGACCATAGATGACGCTGCTTTTGAGCGAATTGTGAATACACCTACTCGAGGCCTAGGTGATAAAACCTTATCGCAAATTCGTGAATTAGCCAGGGATGCAGAATTATCAATGTGGGATGCCAGCACACGAATTCTTTCTGAGAATCGCCTGACAGGCCGTGCTTCGAATGCCCTCAGCGCCTTTACAAAGTTAATCACGCAACTCACACAAGACATAGCAGGTCTATCCTTAGAACAACAAGCTGACCATGTGATCAAACACTCTGGCTTATTTGCCATGTATAAAGCAGAAAAAGGCGAAAAAGCTCAAGCCAGAATTGAAAACTTGGAGGAATTAGTCACCGCCTGCAAACAATTTGTAGTGCCAGAAGAAGCAGACAATATGACACCTATGTCTGCTTTTTTAGCCCATGCATCCCTTGAAGCAGGCGATAACCAAGCCGATAGCCACCAAGACGCAGTGCAAATGATGACGATCCACACCGCAAAAGGCCTAGAGTTTCCTCTGGTATTTATGGCCGGGGTAGAAGAAGGCATGTTCCCAAGCCAGATGAGTAACGAAGAACCCGGAAAAATAGAAGAAGAACGCCGCCTTTGTTATGTAGGTATGACAAGAGCCATGCAAAAGTTATATATCACTTACGCTGAAAACAGAAGAGTCTATGGACAGGATAAATATCATACCCCTTCTCGCTTTATCAAAGAGATCCCAAGCGATTGTATCGAAGAAGTACGTTTACGGACCACTATTTCTCGACCAGTCCAAAATCGATTTACTCCGGTCACCGGGCATACTGCGTTCGAGTCAACAGGTTTCCAATTAGGAGAAAGAGTGTCACATCCTAAATTTGCTGAAGGTACTGTGTTGAATTATGAGGGCAGTGGCGAACATGCAAGAGTACAAATTAACTTTGATGAATTTGGCAGTAAATGGTTGGTCATGTCTTTTGCGAAATTAACAAAAGTCTAATTATTCCAGAGCCAGATACAAAGTAATCTGCTAGATTAAATTTTTACCAATAGTAACTTAACCCATGCAACACAAAGTATTAATAGTCGAAGCCAGCAAAACCAGTATGCAGCTGATGCGTAGTCTAATCACTCAGGCTAAGTTGCGCCCTATTTGCACCACGAGCTTAGTGGAAGCCAAACATGTTTTTTCTAGTTCAGCTCCAGAAGAATATCTTTGTGCTGTGGTCGATTTCAATTTACCAGACGCCCCAAATGGCGAAGCTATAGACTTTGCAATTGAATCATTCTTACCCACTATAGTTGTTACCGATAAACTCGATGAAGATACCAGAACGACAATCCTTAATAAGAATGTGGTGGACTATATTCCCAAAGAAAATGCTCAGGTCTATGAATATCTGACTCGTTTATTAAATCGATTAGATAAAAATAAAAAAGTAGGGGTGTTAGTGGTTGATGAGTCTAGAGCCAGTAGACACGCAATGACAGCGTTACTTCGACGACAAAATTTTATTACCTTTGAAGCAGTTAATGCTGAACAGGGAATGGCGTCTTTACACAGTAATTCCAATATTAAGTTAGCAATAATAGATGAGAAAATGTCAGGAATGTCCGGCCTTAAGCTGATTTCAGAGCTTCGTAAGACCTATTCTCAAGAAGATCTTGGCATTATTGGTATATCTTCAAATACCACAAGTGGTTTATCTGCACTATTTATTAAAAGTGGCGCAACTGATTACTTGCATAAGCCTTATTGCCATGAAGAATTTTTCTGTCGCATTATGCAAAATGTTGAACGCTTAGAAAATATTGAAACTATCAGACGTGTGGCCAATTCAGATTATCTAACCGGTTTACCCAATAGACGATATTTTTTCACTAGAGTAACTGCAAGTCTAAAAGTCACCCCAAAATTACAAAGCTTGGCCATTATTGATATTGATCATTTTAAGAAAGTGAATGATACCTACGGTCATGATTGTGGTGATTACACCTTAAAAGAACTGGCTAAGTTAGTCGCAGAGTACTTTGAGGATTTCACAGCCGCGAGATTTGGAGGTGAAGAGTTTTGTGTGTACTTTTCGAATACTGCGCCTAAAAAAGTTCTGCAAATAATGCAGGGGTTCCGCGAAGCTATTGCTAGTAAAACCCTTACATTTGAAAAAAAAAGCTTTGCTTGTACCGTTAGTATTGGACTAACTCACAACAGCAAAGGAGGAATAAACGCCATGTTACGTTTAGCAGACGAACACTTATATAGCGCAAAAAATGGTGGCAGAAATCAAGTGGTAAGTGACTAGCCCAAGACTAGAAAAGCTTATTCACAATTAACCAACTTAGATTTACGATAAATTCGCAGTGAATCATAAACATAAATCAGTAATCCAACCCAAACAAATACAAAAGTGACGACTCGTGCAACATCTAGTGGCTCTTGATAATACAACACTGCCAGTAGAAACATCAGACTTGGGCCTACATATTGAAAAAAGCCTAAAGTGGTAAAACGGATACGTCTAGCGGCAGCAGTAAAGCATAACAATGGAGCGGTAGTTACAACGCCAGCAAGTATTAGCTTAACATTTAGATCAAAATTATTTGCCAACATATTTCCACTTAATGGCTCCATGATAATCCAATACAGCAATGCAAACGGCAGCATTATACTGCTTTCAATGAATAACCCTGGCATCGATTCTATAGCTACTTTTTTACGCAATAATCCATATATGCTAAAGGTAATAGCTAACGCTAAAGCAACCCAAGGGATCTGACCGTGTGAGATAATTAAAAACATCACACCCGTTAGTGCCACTAAAACCGCTAAAAACTGCAAGCGTGTTAAAGTTTCCTGCAAGAAAAAACGAGCTAGAAAGACGTTAAAGAGAGGGTTAATAAAATAACCCAAACTGGCCTCTAGCAAGTGATTATTGTTTACAGCCCAGATAAATATCAACCAGTTTACCGCTAACAATAATCCACTTATTGATAAGATAGTAATCACTTTTGGGTTGCGCATTGCCACTATTACTTGGTTAAACTTTTTGCGTACAATCAGCAACAAACACAACACCAGTACAGACCAAATTATTCTGTGCATTACAATTTCTAGGGCAGGAACACTAGTCAATAACTTAAAGTACATAGGGGCTATACCCCACATTGTATAAGCGGCTAGCGCAAAGATAACCCCTGCTTTTACTGATTTATCGCTCAACTAATTGACCTATTCTGACTAACGTTCGATACTGCGCTGGAGTGTGGGGTAAGCTTAAGGCAAATGCAAAATTATCTTAGGGATAACAATTCAGTGATACTGTATTTAGAAGTTTTTTGGCGATTTCTTGTTTTAGGCTGCATTAGTTTTGGTGGCCCAGCAGCACATATTGCATATTTCCAGCACACTTTTGTACAGAAGCTGGAATGGCTTTCTAATGATGCCTACGCCAAACTGATTTCATTAAGTCAAATTTTGCCTGGTCCAGGCTCAAGCCAAATTGGATTTGCAATAGGATTGCAAAAAGCAGGATTAGCGGGAGCAATAGCAGCTTTTATTGGCTTTACGTTACCCTCATTTTTATTGATGTATTGGTTGGCCGTTTATGTAAACTTAGATGCTCCAGAAAACTGGTTGGTTTCAGTCAGTAGCGGCCTAAAATTATTAGCCGTTGTTGTTGTGCTAGACGCGGTCATAACTATGTTTAATAGTTTTTGTAAAAGTCCCTTGTCCATCTTCATAATGCTCCTCAGTATTCTACTATTAGTCATATATAATTCCTTTTATACACAAATTTTAGTGTTACTCATTGCAATGCTAATTGGCATGATCACCAGCCAATCCTCAGCTACCCATGTCAGCATAGGTCAGATATACAAAAAAATATCCTGGCCACCCATGATGCTATTTATCAGCTTATTTTTAATCAGCCTAGGGGTGAGTCAATATGATTCTTTTGTTAGTCTATTTGCTACCTTTTATAAAAACGGCAGTTTGGTATTTGGTGGCGGGCACGTAGTATTACCACTATTGCAAACTAGTATTGGCAATACCCTAACAGAACAACAGTTTCTTTTTGGCTATGCAGCGGCACAAGGTGTGCCCGGTCCAATGTTCACTATGGCAACATTTATGGGAGCACAATGGTTGCACTCCGCACCTCTAAGTGGTGCTATTCTAGCCACATTAGCGATTTTCATGCCTGGTTTTTTATTGATTTTAACCATTAATAATAGCTGGCAGTCCCTAGTTAAACACCCCAAATTTATTGGCGCATCTGCAGGTATCAACGCCGCTGTAGTTGGCTTTCTGGCTTTGGCACTCTATGATCCTGTATTTACTAGTGCAGTGCACAGCTATATTGACTTGGGACTAGTATCCCTTGGATTTCTGGTTCTAAAACTATTTAGGCCTCCCATTCTGCTGATGGTAGGTATTTTTATTTCGCTAGGATTTTATTAAAGATGTGTTGATGACTCTAAGCAGAGGCTGCATATTGATTACGACCCGCTTGCTTGGCTTTAAATAAATTAATATCAGCCTTATCAATTAAATCGATAGGATCCGCCGTAGCACTTTTTTTATGGGTTGGACTAAAGGCCGAAATACCTATACTTATGGTTACCATAGGGTGGGAAGCTTGTTTAGCAGATTTAATATTGCGGTTTTGCACATTTTCGATTAATTCTTGTGCTACCTGTTTCGCTCCATTCAAATCAGTAAAGGGAAGTAATAGTACAAATTCTTCGCCACCGTATCTCGCGGCAAAGTCACGCTCTCTTCTTTTACTTGAAGCAATAATAGCAGCAATAATTTTCAAACAAGCATCACCTTCTAAATGACCAAACTCGTCATTAAACAGCTTAAAGTGATCAATATCGATCATCAATGCTGCAACCGAATGCCCCCCCCGCACTGCTGCATACCATTCCTTATTCAACATAGTATCTAACTGCATTCTGTTGGCTAAACCGGTCAAGCCATCAGTACATGACACTTGGGCCAGCCTTTTGTGCTGGGCAACCATGAGCATCTGGTTCGAAACACGAGAGACCAAAATACTTGGCCGTATCTTTTTGTCGATATAATCTACCGCCCCGAGAGCTAAACATTCATCCTCTTCGTCGAAACTTGGATTATCTGCCAAAAACATCACAGGAATGTGCGCGGTAAGCTGGCTGTTTTTAACAAAGGTACACAATTCTTGCCCTGATATTATGGGTGTATTGACAACACTCAAAACTAAATCAATATCTTTTAGCATAATAGTTTGTAAGGCAACTTTACCGTCTTGAGCTATTTCAATATTAAATTTTTTAGCAAAAATCGAGGTGAGTATGGATATGCTGACAACATCATCGTCAATAATCAGTATGGTATGGTGGTGATGGAAAGCTGTCATAACGTCCCTGAAAAATACTGCAATTAGCCGCTGACTAATTAAAGTTTAAGGTATATAACCCAAATAAAAATGTCTAATGTATAATTCTTAACCACTAATAAAGCATTTTATTACTTATATTGCGAGTAAAATTGAAAATTAAATGAGTCGCTATATTATTAATATAATATAGGTTCCTGTTCCTGTCGCAATGTGCATTTGGTTTTGATTATGTAAATCCATTCTACATACTGCGATTTTATTTCCCCTCCTAATCACTTGTGCTGTTGCGACAAATTCTTCTCCCTTGCCGGGTCGCAAATAATCGACTCGCATATCTAAGGTCCCACCATTGGGTAGTTTCTGATAAAATGCTTTTACTGCGTCTTCATCGGTCAGTCCGTTAATACCATATATTAGTGCCGCCAAACTACCCACAGTATCTAGTACAGCTGCAGTTACACCACCATGTAATATTTTATGTACTGGATTACCCATTAACTTGTCGTCCCAAACAAGTTTAATTTCTACATGTTCAGAGTGTAAGTGACTTACAGTAAAGCCAAGCAACTGATTAAATGGCATTTTGTTGTTAAAAAAATCAATAACAAAGGCGCGTAATTCTTGTGATGTCATTTAGAGTCTCTGCGATATATTTCCCAAGACCTCCAATTTGACCAATTTATTCCCTGTTAGCAAGTGAACCTCAAGATAAAAACACGTAAACTTGTGGTTTACTTATTCCTTTTGAGCTTCAGTTGTCAGATCATCCAACACAGACTTCACCTGCAATTACCCAGGCACAACACATATTAAAACAGACCTTTGGCTATGATCATTTTCGAGATGGACAAGCGCAAGTTATATCCCAAGTATTACAACAAAAAGATGTGTTAGTACTTATGCCTACTGGCGGCGGTAAGTCATTGTGTTATCAAATTCCAGCTATGCTGTTACCTGGTCTCACAATTGTTGTATCACCTCTGATATCGTTAATGAAAGATCAGGTCGATGCTCTTTTGACTTATGGCGTCAATGCCGCTTACATAAATTCCAACTTGTCTCCACAAGAAATGTTCAACGTGTATAAAAGCATGCAGGATGGAAAATATAAGCTAATTTACGTTGCGCCTGAACGTCTTATGCAATTAGAGTTTATCCACCGTCTACAAGGACTTACAGTTAGTCTTATTGCAGTAGACGAAGCCCACTGTGTTTCTCATTGGGGTCATGATTTTAGAAAGGACTACAGACTTCTTGGGCAATTAAAAGCCACATTCCCTAATATCCCTATTATGGGTTTGACAGCTACTGCCGATCTCGCTACCCGCGCAGATATCACCCAACAGCTTAATTTACAGCAACCTTTTATATTCAAAGGCAGTTTTGACCGTCCTAATATCCGTTATAACCAAGTCACTAAATACAAAGCCACTGATCAAGCGATAGCTTTTGTTAAACAACAAGAGGGTAGCGGAATTATATATTGTAATAGCCGCAGGAAAGTAGATGATCTCAGCATTGCCCTAGCCAAACATGGCGTCAATTGTGCAGGTTATCACGCGGGTCTTGAAGGTGAAATCCGCGACAAGATACAGCGTGATTTTATACAAGATAAGATTGACATAATAGTAGCTACAGTTGCATTTGGCATGGGCATAGACAAATCCAACGTGCGCTTTGTGGTGCATTTTGACCTGCCTCGCAGTATAGAATCTTATTATCAAGAAATAGGCCGAGCAGGCAGAGACGGTATGCCTGCCGAAGCCTTATTATTATTTGACGAAAAAGACGCAGCTCGTATACGTCAATGGATATCAACGGGTGAAAATCCACAAAGAAATAACGTAGAACTACAAAAATTTGCAGCCATGGAGGCTTTTGGTGAAGCACAAACCTGTCGTCGCCAAATATTACTCAATTATTTTGCTGAATATTCTGCAGGGCACTGCGGTAATTGCGATATTTGCCTCGATCCACCTAAGGCATTTGATGGCACGATAGACGCGCAAAAAGTATTGTCTTGTGTGTTTAGACTAAAACAAACTGTTGCCAGTCAATATTTGATTGATGTGCTCAGGGGTAAACAACTAAAACGCATCCTAGAGCACAGTCATGATAAATTGAGCACCTACGCTATTGGTAAGGATAAGTCTGATGCTTATTGGCATAACATCATTAATCAATTGATCCACCGCGGATTTCTAAGGGTAGACATCACCCAAAATGCGGTATTAAAACTAACGGAAGAAGCCAGACCGTTATTACAGCAAGCGCAAAAACTGCAACTAGCGGTACCAAGACTGAGTCTTGATTTAGGTAAAAAGTCACAAATAACAGCGCAAGATTATGATCGTGCGCTGTTTGCTAAACTTAAACATTTACGCAAAAAAATTGCTGAACAAGATGATGTGCCTCCTTTTGTAGTATTCAGCGATGCAACCTTAGCCGATATGGCGGATAAATTTCCAGAATCAGGCTTCGACTTCTTAAATATTCATGGTGTAGGTCAAACTAAACTCGAACGTTATGGTGAACGTTTTATAGCTGTTATTTCGAAGCATATTAATACCTAAATATTATAAAACCAAATGCTACTCAAGGTTTACTTTTTAGTGAGATTTAGCGCATACTGATCGGCCGTAATTGAGCTGATAAAACGATGCCCGTAAAAGCTGTTCCACAAAAAAATGTAGATGCTAAAGTCGATAAACTTAAGATCCCGCCTCACTCCATAGAAGCGGAGCAATCGGTATTAGGCAGCATGCTCATTGCCCCTGATTCTTGGGATAAAGTAGCCGAACTTGTAGTAGAAGCAGACTTTTACAACCGCTCACATCAAATTATTTTTCGCGCTATTGTCCGCCTCCTAACTAAAAGCCACCCTATTGATTTAATTACAGTTTCCGAAGACCTCGAAGGCATGGATGAGTTAGAAGCCGCCGGTGGTTTTGCATATTTAGGTGAATTGGCTAAAAACACCCCAAGCTCAGCTAATGTATCTGCATATGCACAAATAATTAAAGAGCGTTCTGTGGTCCGTGAACTGATTGGCGTTGCCCATGAAATTGCGGATACAGGGTATAATCCCGAAGGTCGTAATAGCGGCGAAATTCTCGATATGGCCGAGAGTAGAGTGTTTGAAATTGCCGAAAAACGCACTGGCAAAGATGAAGGCCCAAAAAATGTCGAGGCGGTGTTAACCAAAACTATTGACCGTCTTGAAGTATTAGTAAAAAGTAATAAAGAAGTCACAGGTGTCTCTACTGGTTATACCGACCTAGATAAAAAAACCAGTGGCTTGCAACCTTCAGACTTGATTATTGTTGCTGCTAGGCCTTCAATGGGTAAAACCACCTTCGCTATGAACTTATGCGAAAATGCCATGTTATTGGAAGAGAAGCCAGTATTGGTATTCAGCTTAGAAATGCCCTCAGAACAGATTATGATGAGGATGTTGGCCTCTCTTAGTCGAGTCGATCAAACTAAAATTCGTACTGCTCAGTTAGATGATGAAGATTGGGCAAGAATGTCCAATACTATGGCTATGCTAAAAGACAAAGACAACCTCTTTATTGACGATTCGTCTGGCTTGACCCCGATGGATGTGCGTACCCGTGCAAGAAAATTAGCCCGTGAAAAAGGTGGTATTAGCCTAATCATGATTGATTATTTGCAATTAATGCAGGTACCAGGGCTAAGCGATAACCGAACCTTAGAGATTGCTGAAATCTCACGTTCACTTAAATCCTTGGCAAAAGAATTGGAAGTCCCTGTAGTGGCATTATCACAGTTAAACCGTAGCCTAGAGCAACGTAGTGATAAAAGACCAATTAACTCAGATTTGCGTGAATCAGGGTCGATTGAGCAAGATGCCGATTTAATTATGTTTATTTATCGAGATGAAGTTTATAACGAACAAAGTACTGATCAAGGTGTAGCTGAAATTATCATAGGAAAACAACGTAACGGCCCAATTGGTACATCGCGATTAACCTTCCAAGGTCAGTTTTCACGCTTCGATAATTATTCTGGACCCGCTATAGAAGATCAATACTAATCCATACAATAACCACTAATTTGTAAACAAAAAAAGAGATGCAATAGCATCTCTTTTTTTTAAACCAGCGAGTCGTTATCTTTTAACGTTAACTCTAGTACTTGCAGATACTTTTACCACAATTCGACGGTTAGCTTGATTTGCTTCAGCCGTATTTGCAGTATCTAACAACTGATTTTCACCATAACCTATAGCGATTAAACGTTCAGCCTTAATACCATACTTCTGGATTAACAGAGTTCTAACAGCATTTGCGCGCTTTTGAGATAACATAAGATTGTAATCATCAGAACCTGGCGCAGAAGCATGACCTTCAATCACTGCATCTGTAGCTGGATATCTATCCATGAAATCTGCAACTTCTTGGAACTGAGAAGCGTCTGAGTTACCAATAACCGAACTATTATTGGCAAACAATACTTTTACATTTATTGAAACTTCTTCTTCAGTAAATATGCTACAGCCTTTTGCATCGACTTTATCTGTCAAAGGAGTATCAGAACAATTATCTACATCATCTAATACGCCGTCTTGATCTGTATCTAATATTAAACTACAGCCTTTAGCGCCTACTTGTATTCCCGGAGCAGTATTTGGACACATATCTATGTTATTAGGAATGCCATCGCCATCAAGATCGTTCTTACAACCATAACTGTCGACCTCAGTTCCTGCAGGTGTATCCGGACAGTTATCTAAACGGTTAATGACTCCGTCGCCATCCAAATCCAAAGTACAACCTATACTATCTACTGCTGTGCCTACTGGGGTATTTGCGCATTGGTCTTGGTTATCTAGCACACCATCATTATCACTATCTTTAGGCATTGAAGGTGCAGTAGAACCGCCAAAAGCATATGCTATTCCTAGTTTAAATCCTAAGTGTTTATCACCATTATCACTAGTTTCATTACTACCACTAGCTATTGTTTGATACGCAGCAACTTCAGTAATAATTTTAATGCGATTACCTAAATCCCAATCCTTAGTTACATCCCAATACTGTCCGATATCCCAATTATCACCTAAACTCCAATGTTTACCTAAACCAATGTTAACCATTGCATCGTTATCAGCAATTTGTGTCCTTTTTAGACCACCAAAAAGATAAACCTGATTTTCTGGGAAAAAGTATAAAAGGTCTACGCCCACTCGACTACCGTCTTTGTCTAGGAAAGTATTAGACACATCAAGATTTAAGTAAGATGCTTCTACCCTAACAGCCCATTCTGGATTAAATTTATACCCAAATTCAACACCAAATCCAGCTCCATCGTCTAAAAAATCAGGAAAACTGTCATCGGCTGAATAATATTCAACAAAACCAGCAACCCATTTGTCATTTTCTTTAGGCTGTTCTTGTGCTTGTACATTTGCGCTTAAAGCTGCAGTAATTGCACTTAAAATTAATAATTTTTTCATCTTAACTCGTCCCTTATTGTTCATTTCAAATTTATTTTGCACTCTATCTATAGGATCATATATAGATGTATACCTGTATAGCAACTACTTTATTGTTATTAGACACTTATTCCCCACATATAGTCACCATTAAGTGACGACTTGTGGCTCGTACTCGATGTTCTCCTAGTATTATTCCTTGCCATTGCCCCAAACCGAGAGCACCGCCAACAATGGGAATAGTCAAATTATTACCTAATAAACTAGCTTTAATATGAGCTGGCATATCATCTGCTCCTTCATAGTCGTGCAAATAATACGCCATATTTTCAGGTACCATTTTATTAATATGGGTTTCTAAATCTTGACGCACAGTAGGATCGGCGTTTTCATTAATGCTTAAACTGGCGCTGGTATGCTGGATAAACAAGTGCAGTAAGCCTACTTTGACTTGTCTCAAACCTTCAAGCTGATCGATCACTTCGTTAGTAATTAGATGGTATCCCCTGCTCTTAGGGGATAAAACGATAGATTTTTGTATCCACATGTTTTTATGACTTATTACTTGTTGAAACACATTTCTAGATAGAGATTACCCGACTCATGGGAAAACGGCATCACCATTTTTTTGCCATCCACTTGATGGTTAATAGTGTGATTTTTCCCAGAAATAACTATAGGTGTGGCCATACCAAAATCATACCCTTTCTGGTCGAGTTCATTCTTAGCTCCACCACATATCATATTAGTGATTTCCCCCACCATATCCTGCACATCAGAATCTATGCTCTCAGGCTTTTCACCTAACATTTTGTTCATGATTTCAAGCACTAATCCCTCTTCAAAAGAAATAGACATAGAGCCTTGAATATTGTCACCAACCATCCCAATTAAGCCAGAAATATCACCCCTTGCGTGCTTATCACTTTTTTTCTTAGGTTTGCCCGGTATTAACTCCGTTTGAGCCATAGTTTTCAAAACATTTAGTAAAGCAGCTATAAAGGGGTTTATAAACTCTGCGTTCATTAGATTAATTATTCCTTATTAAAATAATATTCATTGGCAAACAGCACAAGTGCCATGAGCTTCAATTGTTTGTTTTACTACACTAAAACCTAGAGATTTGGCTTGTTTATCTAAGGTTTCTTTTAATCCTTCTGATTGGATTTCTTTTACATCACCACAAATATCACATATCAAAAACTGAACGGGATGATTGCAATCAAAATGATGACAAGCAACAAAAGAATTGGTGGATTCTATTTTATGTATTAATCCGAACTCTAAGAGAAAATCTAGAGTTCTATATACAGTGGCAGGTTTCGCGCTAGATTCAGTTAGTTTGAGAGTATCCAACAATTCATAGGCACCTACCGCCCCTTGTTGCTCAAGCAATAACGTATAAATTTTTTCCCTTAACAGAGTAAACCTAGCACCTTTGTCTTCACAAAATTGCCTAGCTTTATACACCTGCTCTGTAATAGGATGTTGGCAAGTACTAGTCACATTTATTCCCTCAAAACAAACCGTTAGATACTAACATTAATTTTTGTACGTTGCGTATTTAAACATTTATTGTTGAATAGGCGCGACTTCTTTTGTCCATATTAAAGATGTGATGCTGCTTTTTACTGTGTTAATTTATGAAAAATAAGTGATTTCTGGTAACTATATGATCGAACAAAATATATCGGTGACTCCTGAAACAAAAGCTATTTGGTTAATTTTTAGCGGAGAAAGAATATTTCAATCTACTGAAAATTCAGGATTAATGATAGATACATGGGCTACACTCAGTTTTGCCCATGCCTACCAAGATCAAATCGTTAGAATAGGTAGTCATGACGACTTACCCTGCTTTTTGATCGATATGGGCAACGAACATATTGAACAGGAACAACTTTCCCTTATCAGTATGCGTGCCTTATTAATGCAAAATCAAAACAACTTTTTTGGTATTGCCTCTCGAGCATGGCAGATTGCACTATTTATGCGTACTCATAGATTTTGTGGTCAATGTGGCAGCACCATGCAACAAATAGATTGGGAAATGGCTATGCAGTGTTCACGCTGTCAGCACCGCTGTTACCCTAGAATATCACCCTGTATTATTGTGTCTATTCGTCATAACGACAAAATTTTACTTGCACAAGGTAAGCCACAACGATCTCGGCAAATGTTTTCAACTCTAGCCGGCTTTGTTGAAAGTGGTGAAAAACTTGAACAGGCGGTGCACAGAGAAGTGTTTGAAGAGGTGGGAATACGAATTAAAAATTTACGCTACTTTTCAAGCCAACCATGGCCTTTTCCTCACTCATTAATGATGGGGTTCTTGGCAGACTTCGATTCAGGCGAAATAGAAGTAGATGGCAAAGAAATACTCGAAGCATATTGGTTTGACCCAGACAAATTACCCAATATTCCACCCAAACAATCTATTGCTGGGCAACTTATTCAGCATACCCTCGAAGAAATAAAACAACAGAAAAACATTACTATTCCAGCACATTCCTAGAATTAATAACGGGCATAAAAAACCCCACATAAGTGGGGTTTGAATATTTTAGCGTATATGGACTCGTCAACGAGTTTCTTATTTATTAGTGCTTTCGCATCAGTGTTATAGCAGAGAAAACTCTTAGGGTGCAAGTTTTTGCTAAATATAACGCAAGTTTTTGCTGAATAAAGCGCAAGTTTTTGGCAAATATAGGTCAATTTGTCCTTTTTTCAGAGGATAAAATCGCTACAATATAGTCCTTTAATGCCCTTCAGCCTAATTATGGGTGAATTTACTCCAGTTTGAGGAAATCAATGCAACCATTGCAAAACGATCGATATTTACGAGCATTGTTACGCCAACCAGTAGACACTACGCCAGTATGGATGATGCGCCAAGCAGGTCGATATTTACCTGAATACAAAGCCACTAGAGCAGAAGCAGGTGACTTTATGTCGCTGTGTAAAAATGCTGAATTAGCCTGCGAGGTTACACTACAGCCATTACGTAGATTCGATCTAGACGCAGCCATCTTGTTTTCTGATATTTTGACTATTCCTGATGCGATGGGATTAGGTTTATATTTTGAGGCCGGAGAGGGCCCAAGGTTTCACCGACCCTTAACTTGTATGGCCGATATTCAAAAATTACCCATCTTAGATCCTGAAGTGGAACTGGGTTATGTAATGAATGCAGTGCGTACAATACGTAAAAATTTAAATGGTACAGTTCCGCTAATTGGCTTTTCCGGTAGCCCTTGGACCTTAGCTACTTATATGATTGAAGGTGGCTCAAGTAAGGCTTTCACCAAAATTAAAAAAATGGCCTTTAGCGATCCACAAGCACTACACCTATTACTTGATAAGTTGGCTGATTCCGTTATTTTGTATCTTAACGCGCAAATTGCCGCTGGTGCGCAGTCGGTGATGGTATTTGATACTTGGGGGGGCGTATTATCAGGCCGCGATTACCAAGAATTTTCTTTGCAATATATGCACAAAATTGTCGATGCCCTAACCCGTGAAAACGATGGACGAAAAGTGCCAGTCACTTTATTCACCAAAAATGCCGGTTTATGGTTGGAATCTATTGCAGCCACTGGCTGTGACGCTGTTGGCTTAGATTGGACAGTGGATATGGCTGATGCGAAAGCACGCATCGGCGACAAGGTTGCGCTGCAAGGCAACATGGACCCGTCTATGTTATACGCACCAGCCGCGCGTATTGAACAAGAAGTGCAGCTGATCTTAGACGGTTTTGGCAAAGGTAATGGTCATGTATTTAACCTTGGCCATGGCATTCATCTTGATGTACCACCTGAAAATGCCAAAGTATTTATTGATGCGGTGCATAGATTGAGTAAGCCTTACCACCAATAATATACGATGGCGATAAACGCTTAATCCTGTTTAGTAAAGGTAACCACCTTACCTGAGGCACACAGTTGCTGTGCCTCTACTTTACTACATCTTTGATCCACCTTAAGTAAACCTATGCCCGCTCCGTTTGATAGTGTAGTTAACTTGTGATCATTCGGCCTGCGGTGCCTAACCAGCATGTTGCGCCTCTGGGTAAACCAGTTTAATGGCGAATATTTGCTGTACAAAATGCGGTTAAGGCTGTCAAACCACTTTAGCAACTTCTCGGGAAATTCGTTTTTGATGCCGCTGCTGGTTATCTGAGTAATATTAGGGCTGTTATGCCTAAATCTTAGGGTAATGTCATACACAAATGAATAGTGCACATCACCTGACAGGATCACAAAGTTGGGCGGGGTTTTGCGATTGCGAAAAATATTTAGCATCACACTTGCAGTGCCTTTGTGAGCCATCCAGTTTTCTGCATCGACTGTCAGCGCTTTCCCAAAAAAAGTAAATATGCGTTGTATTGTTTCAATTAGCTTCACACCAAAGATAGGTGCAGCTGAGACCATAATGACCGCTGGCTGGCCAATCAATTCTTGTTGTAAATCACTTAACGCTTCCCAGTCCATTAAACCAGAGGGTTTGCTTAAACTAGACTCTGAGCGCCACCGCTGGGTACGTGTATCCAGTACCACCAGCTTAGGTGAAGTTTCTAAACAGTAGTGCCAGTGTTCCCAGTCGAGCAAATGTTGCACAACTAGATCATGTTGATTAATTCCGTTTTCAGTGAAAAACTCACTACAAGTTTCAAACAAGGGTTGTAACTTAGCGGGGTCATTACCCCATCCCTGGCACAACCAATATCCCACCAAAGCGTTACCCACTATGCGTTTAGCAAACGAATTACCGTAAACCGCGTCTTCCCAACCACGGGTTAAATTCCAATCATCGGTAATATCATGATCATCAAAAATCATGTACACCCGCACATGAGCTAAGGCTCGTCTGACTTTATCTAAACCAGCAACAAAATTTTCAATGATGTCTTTTTCTATAGCAAATGTTTGTTTGAAAGGTTCGGGGATTGTTGCATCACTAATATGCACTCGTTGCCACATTTCAGGTGACCAAGTGAGAATATACATAGCCATAACTTCAGCAAACGATATTAAGTGGTTACTTGCATTGACCGATGTAAAAATAGGTTTTCTTTTAGCCGCAAAAAATTGGCTGTAAGTATTTGCCGTACTTGGGTCATCTGGCAATAACTCAGGACGTTGATAAAAGCAGTGAGGATGCTCGAATAGCTCTTGGCTATTACTTATAGTCGCTCCATCAATATCTTCTTGGAAAAGCCCTAAAAGCGCAACTGTTTGCCCAATAGCCAACAGTGTTGGACCAGCGACATCGTCTATATAAACCTGATCACCCGACATCATTAATAAGTCAGGCGATTCACTTTTCCCTGCCAACCCCATTTCAATTTGTTGATCAACTATAACTAAACCATCATCGCTAGGGTGATGAGGTCTGCGACAAGATCCATGTAACATTTGTCCAATTTGCTTACGGATAACAAAGCTAGGATGAGATTGCCCCGAATAAAGCAGGGTGGGTAGCAACTCGCATAGATGACTGATATTTTCATCGTTGTCGATTAAGGTGATATCGTAACTCACTCGACTCCCGCATGAAATTTCGGTACTGGGCTGAATAGTAATTAAATTGACAAAAGCGTGAGTCCCAACTTGAACTCGACTGAGTTGTTGCTCATCTAATTGAGCATCAAACCAGCTTGATTGCTGTTGTTGACTAAATAACTTGACTGAAAAGTTGTAGGCTTGCTTGGTTATCAACCAAAAACAAACTTGCTTTGCATCAGCTCGCCGAACTATAGGTCCAGCGAGTATGTTGGGTAGTAATGATGTATTTTTAGACAACGACTGATGACACTAAGCTATTTAAATAAGCTATTTAGATAAGCAGCAATTCTTACACCGCTCATTTGCAATCGCTGTTTCACTACAGGCAGATTTTGATATTGGTAATCCCAAGATAAATTATCACCTTCAGGATATAAATTGGCCCGTAATTTTGCACTCTCAGCAATCCATATTTTAGGATCTGTCTGCATCCATTGGGTGGCTTGTTGGTTGGAAATTTTGCGACTTAAGATTTGAGTCCATTCTGTATAAGACAATTGTTGCCTATCAATCAAACCTGAATCCCAAACTCGGTGTAAATTAGAATCTTCCCAAAAAAACTTAAGTTTTACATCGTTACCACCTCTATCAGTGCCATTTCCAGCGTGAAAGGGTTGGTGTAAATCACCAATAATATGCACGATAAACCTAAGGGCGAGCTGTTTCTCAGCAAGACTTGATTGTTTGCTTTTTAGTTGTTTAGTGAACATTTCCAAAGCAGTCACCGCATTGCCTTCAGGTGGTGGCGCTACGTCTGTATAGGTTTTTCCGTCAAACACATTCACATAATGCCAAGGGTTGGCCGTTTTTTTCCAAAACTCACTGGGATGTGATTTCATTTCATCAGCATAAGTCGATGCTTCTGCTAAATCTTGATTGAGCAATAATGGACTAATGGCGAGTTGTGCTTCATGGGTTAGATATTGCTCTGCAATGGCCCCAGTCACGCGATGCCCCGTTTGCCCCCAACTTAACGCTTGAAAGCTCATTGCAGCCGCCACTACACCAATAATCAGTTTATTTAATTTCATTATGAATAACTCTTTATTTAATTTTTAGATAACTCGATTTTTGTTAACTGCTCTATCAGCAATTCATGGATGCCACCAAAACTGCCATTACTCATGACCAAAATGTGGTCTCCAGGTTGCACATAGGAAATAATGGATTTCACCAGTATATTCAAATCTTTATATAACATGGCTGTTACGTCACTCTGCTCCAGTAAATCATCCATCGACCAAGCTAAATTTGACGGTTCAAAAATAAATACCTGATCGGCGCTAGACCAAGAAGCGGCTAGTGTATCTTTGTGCACCCCCATTTTCATAGTGTTGGAACGAGGCTCTAATACAGCCAAAATACGCCCAGCGCCAACTTTGGCTCTGAGTCCATCTATAGTGAAGGCAATAGCGGTAGGATGATGAGCAAAATCATCATATAAAGTAATGCCATTAACTATAGCTTTCACTTCCATACGGCGTTTTACATTTACAAACTGCCCTAGCGCCTCGACCGCCAAGTCACTTTTAACACCACTATGTTTTGCCGCTGCTATCGCCATCAAGGCATTATTAACGTTATGTTCACCCATTAAGTCCCAATGCACTTTGCCCTGAACTTGCCCTTTAAACAAAACTTCAAACTCACTGCACTCGGGATTACTATTTTGTACCTGCCAATCGCCTCCAGTAAACTGCACTGGGGTCCAACAACCCATGTCTAACACTTTGCGCAGATTGTTGTCTGACTTGGGTAACAGTACTAAACCGTTATTCGGTACCATACGTAATAAATGATTGAACTGTTTTTGGATATCACTTATGTCAGAAAATATATCTGCATGGTCAAATTCAAGATTGTTTATCACCAAAGTCCGAGGTCGGTAGTGCACAAATTTAGAACGTTTATCAAAAAAGGCGCTGTCGTATTCATCTGCCTCTATTACAAAAAATGGGCTTTCACCCAATCGAGCAGATACTGCAAAGTTTTGCGGAATACCACCAATCAAAAAGCCAGGCTTTAAACCTGCATACTCTAATATCCACGCCAGCATACTAGAGGTACTCGTTTTACCATGAGTACCAGATACAGCTAATACCCAACGATCTTTAAGTACGTTTTCTAATAACCATTGTGGACCACTGGTGTAAGGCAGGTTTCTGTCCAAGACATATTCCACCGCTTCATTACCACGGGACAATGCATTGCCTATCACCACTATATCTGGCTCATTTTTAAATTGCTTAGTATCGTAACCTTCAAATAACTCAATACCTAAAGACTCTAATTGGGTGCTCATAGGTGGATATACATTACTATCAGAACCAGTGACTTTGTGCCCCAGCTCTTTTGCAATAGCGGCAATGCCCCCCATAAAAGTGCCACAGATACCTAAAATATGTAAATGCATAAAATGCCGTTAAAAATGTCTAAGACCCATAGATTACCAGAACAAAGATCGCTAACCCAATCAACAATGTAAAAAAATACGTCGTGGTGATGACTATGGCACAGGCATCAGTAAGAATTGGTTATAAAGAATACGTTTCGGTTACTGAGTTTCTTGTTCTTTGAAGGTATAATTATCTGAACCGCACTTATCTATTAATAAAAACTATAATAAAAATCGTGCTGCACACTCCTACAAACTCAAGGCACTACAACTACAAGGTATTTAAGCATAATGAAAAGACTTAACTCGCAACTTCAAGAAGATGGCGCACCTATGGAGCTAATCCTGCTATTGAGAACATTATTAGCAGGCTGTAAGGAAATCGCATTTAGGGTCAGTCAAGGCTCGCTAGCCGGTGTTTTAGGTTCAACATTAAGTGACAATGTTCAAGGCGAAAGACAGAAGAAGTTAGACGTAATTTCTAACCAAATCCTAAAAGACATTCTAAGTGAATCAGGTTATGTAAAGGCAATTTCTTCCGAGGAAGAAGACCACGTTGTGCCTTGTAATCCGGAAGGCAAATATTTAGTCAGTTTTGATCCACTAGACGGTTCATCTAACACAGATATCAATAGCTTAATTGGCACAATATTTTCAATTACCCACGCACCGCAATGGATGGATGCAGATGACCCTTCAGCATTCTTGCAGCCCGGCACACAAAGCGTTGCTGCAGGTTATGTGTTGTATGGCCCATCAGCTATGCTAGCCTTAACAACTGGTCGTGGTACACACCTTTATACCTTAGATAAAACCCATGGCGGTTTTTTATTAACCACGCCCAATGTCAAAGTGCCAGAGCAAACTTCTGAATTCTCAATCAATGCATCAAATCAACGCCATTGGGAAGCGCCTATTCAAACCTATATTAGTGACTTATTAGCCGGTACAGAAGGACCAAGAGAAAAAGATTACAACATGCGTTGGGTAGCGGCTATGGTAGGAGATATCCACAGAGTATTATGCCGTGGTGGTATTTTTATGTACCCATACGATAAACGCGACCCAAGCAAAGCGGGTAAATTACGCTTATTATATGAAGCTAACCCTATGGCTTTCCTAGTTGAGCAGGCTGGTGGTTTAGCTGAAACAGGCACAGGACGGATTATGGAAGTTATGCCTTCCGAAATTCATCAACGTGTGCCTGTGATAATTGGCTCAAAAGACGAAGTAGAAGCCTGTTTAAGCTACAACATATAAGTTAGTGCTTAGTTGTAAATAATGCACAAAAAAGCCTCACTTGAGGCTTTTTTGTATTATGACCTTACAATAAGGGCGCTATAACCAAACTCACTATCGCCATCACATTGATCAAGATATTCATTGATGGGCCCGATGTATCTTTGAATGGGTCACCTACTGTATCTCCCACTACTACTGCCGCATGAGTTGCAGAACCTTTTCCGCCTAAGTTGCCTTTTTCAACATACTTTTTAGCATTGTCCCAAGCTCCACCAGCATTAGCCATCATCAGCGCAAGCAACACACATCCTAAAAGTGCTCCCCCTAACATGCCGCCTAGCGCATACGCTCCTAAGCCAAATCCGATTAAAGGAGGCACACCAACAGCAATTACACCGGGTAAAATCATTTTTTTCAGTGCCGCTTGAGTAGCGATATCGATACAACGAGCATTATCTGGCTCCGCAGTGCCTTCCATTAAGCCTTCGATTTCTCTGAATTGACGGCGAATTTCTTGGATCATTTCAAATGCGGCATCCCCCACAGCTGTCATTGTGATAGATGCGATTAAAAATGGCAGTAACCCACCTATAAACAAGCCAATCAAGACCATAGGATCGCCTAGGTTCAATGTAAAGTCTGGGTATTTATTGGTAAGAGTTTCAATAAACGCTGCGATAATGGCTAAAGCAGCTAACGCTGCCGCACCTATCGCAAAACCTTTACCAATAGCCGCTGTGGTATTTCCTAACTCATCGAGGGAATCGGTGATGTCCCGAGTTTCTTTTCCTAAACCGGCCATTTCGGCTATGCCACCAGCATTGTCAGCTACTGGACCATAAGCATCAATAGCCATAGTTATGCCCACAGTCGCCAACATGCCAACAGCGGCAATGCCGACGCCGTATAAACCGGACAATTGTGTAGAAGCAAAAATAATCGCACAAATGGTTAGCACCGGAATAACAACTGATTGCATGCCTACCGCTAGACCTGTAATCATCACAGTAGCAGGGCCAGTTTCACCTGCTTCAGCTATTTTTCGCACTGGCGTAGATGCGGTGTAATATTCAGTCACTAAGCCAATAATAATACCGCCAACAGCACCAGCAACCACTGCCCACCATACATGGTCATTCACACCGAGCTTGGCAACAACAAAATAAGCCGCTGCAATAAAAATGACTGCAGCTGACATAGTACCAGCACGCAATGCCACTTCTGGTTTACTGGCTGACAACAATTTAACTATCACTATGCCTGCAACCGAACATAACAAGCCGGTAGATGCCAATGCCAAAGGCAAGAACATTAAAGATTCTCGACTACCTAAAACTCCCAATGCCATAGTGGAGGCAATTGCGATTGTGGCAATCATTGAGCCGCAATAAGATTCAAAAATATCTGACCCCATTCCTGCGACATCACCCACATTGTCGCCTACGTTATCAGCAATAACACCGGGGTTACGTGGGTCATCTTCAGGAATACCTGCTTCAATTTTACCCACTAAGTCTGCACCTACATCGGCACTCTTAGTGAAGATACCGCCTCCCACACGTGAGAATAAAGCAACTATTGAAGCGCCCATACCAAACCCATGGATTACATGTGCTGTACTTGGATCACCACCGAAAAACCAATACAGTGAGCCTAATCCTAAAAGCCCCATGGATGCGACACATAGCCCCATGACTGATCCACCCATAAAGGCAATAGTCAGAGCAGCAGCCGGACCTTCGTCATGAGCTGCTTGAGTGGTGCGCACATTTGCCTTAGTAGCGGTAAACATGCCCATATAACCAGCAAAGGCAGAACACAACGCACCTGCGACAAAAGCGATAGTGGTGTTTTGGCCTAAAGAAAAATACAAGGCAATACCCACCACTAAGGCAAACAGGAATAACATTTTATACTCACGGTGCATAAACACCATGGCGCCGGAATGTATGGCATCTCCTATTTTAGCAATGGCGGGGTTGGAGACAGGTGATTTCTTGATAATAAGATAGATAACAAAAGCACAGATTAAGCCAGCAAATCCCAAGATCGGTGGCAGGTAGAATAGTTCAGTCATAAAGGTTCCCAGAGTTAATGTAACTTTGATGCAAAGCAAAATCACTCTTAGCAAACAGCAAAAATGATTCTACTTTGCAATACATTTACGCCAATCTCTCATTGCTTACATCATTCATGAGTACATGGCTATTTTATTGTTTTATTTACAATTTATTTACAACTTCATTACAACTATAACGAGATAATTGTCTTTAGTTCAAGTTTTAATCAATAATTGTGCTTAGTCTGCGTTTTAATCACTTTGGTGAGTTTCATCTTGTGTCTCTAAGCTTTATAATCTGGCACATTAATATTCAACAATTTTAGGTAATACTATGAGCCTCAATGCCGTACCCGCTGGTAAAAATTTGCCAGACGAAATTAATGTAATAATCGAAATTCCTGCCCACTCTGATCCTGTCAAATATGAAGTGGACAAAGAATCAGGTGCTATTTTTGTTGACCGCTTTATGGCAACTTGTATGCACTATCCCACTAACTACGGTTATGTTCCGCACACTTTGTCTGAAGATGGCGACCCAGCTGACGTATTAGTGATGACACCTTTTCCACTTTTAGCAGGCTCTGTTATTCGTTGTCGTCCGGTAGGCGTATTAAAAATGACGGATGAGTCAGGTATAGATGCAAAAATTCTTGCAGTACCTGCTGACAAGTTATCAACAATTTACCGTGGTATTACTGATATTGATCAAATTCCTGAGTTAACTAAACATCAAATTCAGCATTTCTTTGAACATTACAAAGATTTAGAGCCAAACAAATGGGTTAAAATTGAAGGTTGGGAAGACGCAGCGGCGGCTAAAGCTGAACTAGTCAACAGTGTTAAGTTGTACGAAGCAACCGAAGAGAAACCAGCGTTCTAATTTTATCTGGTAAATAAACCATAATATTGAGCCGGTTTTTTACCGGCTTTTTTATTCATATAAATAAAGAATATTCTGGGATAATTAAAATTTAGCACTAACTAGGGCAATTTATTTTGCATTTCTTTCACTTACCAAAACTTTCTGAAATACGTCAAAACCCACAACTGCTATTGCTTGCCATGGCTTTCGTAATGCCGCTGGTTTTTTCTGTGTGGAATGCTTTGCTTAACAATTTTGTAGTAGAAAAAGCTCAGTTTAGCGGTGCCGAGATAGGTATGTTACAAAGCTTGCGGGAAGTCCCAGGGTTTTTGGCCTTTACTGCAGTATTTTTATTATTGGTATTAAAAGAACAGACCCTAGCTTTAATTGCGCTGGCGATCATGTGTATTGGAGTGGCGGCCACAGGCTGGCTGCCATTTGAGTTAGGTTTGTATTGCACCACTGTACTTATGTCCATTGGCTTTCATTATTTTGAAACCATCAATCAATCGTTAACCCTACAATGGTTAGACAAAGACAAAGCTGCGTACTTTATGGGCAAACAATTGGCAGTTAAGAGTTTTGCATCTTTATTGGCCTACGGTTCTATTTGGATTTTAATGGAATGGTATGAGGTCTCATATACTATTGTGTATATGTTAGCTGGTGGGGTTGGTCTGATAATTGTTTGTTTATTATGGGCAAGTTTCGATACCTTTAGCCATGGCACAACTCAACATAAACATATGTTCTTGCGTAAACGTTATTGGCTATATTATGCCTTGGTATTTTTCAGCGGCGCCAGAAGACAAATATTTATGGTGTTTGCCTCCTTTATGATGGTTGAAAAGTTCGGCTATTCTGTTGGGGATATTAGCCTGCTTTTTATTATCAATTATGTATTCAACTTACTCTTTGCACCCAAAATTGGAAAATGGATCAGTCGAATTGGCGAACGCCGAGCATTAACTATAGAGTATCTCGGATTACTTATAGTATTTATTAGTTATGCCCTAGTAGACGATAGCCGTATTGCCGCAGGTTTATATATAGTGGATCACCTATTTTTTGCTATGGCTATCGCAGTGAAAACCTATTTTCAAAAAATAGCAGACCATAGAGATTTTGCCTCTACCGCTGGTGTCAGTTTTACCATCAATCACATTGCGGCTGTTGTGATACCTGCATTACTCGGTATTGTATGGTTAAGTTCACCTAGTCTGGTATTTTATATCGGTGCAGGTTTTGCAGTTTGCTCATTATGTTTAGCGATGAACATCCCAAACACTCCATGTTTAGGTAACGAAGTTGTAAAAAATCCATTATTTTGGGCGAATCAAATACAGGTCAATAAAAATTTATGATAAAAATCATCAAAGCAACATGCTTATTTTTCATCTTGTTCAGCCAGATTACATTAGCTAATGAACCGCTAGAGCTTTATTGGGAAGACATGGTGCCGCCAGATTATCAAACTCCTGACACCCCTTTGGATCACAATGGCAGTATGATGCAAATGGGACTAGACGCACCTATAGTCGAAAGTTTAAATGGCAAGTTAGTAAAAATACCGGGATTTGTTGTTCCTCTAGAGGGTAACAATGAAACAACCACTGAGTTTTTGTTAGTCCCATATTTCGGCGCCTGTATTCATGTGCCACCTCCACCAGCCAATCAAATAGTTTACGTGAAGTTTTCTGAAGCAGTGCCGATAGATAATCTATACGACGCAGTTTGGGTAACCGGTACCTTAACCACTAAAGGGTGGGAAGGTGATTTGGCGACTGTGGGATATTCCTTAGAGGGAATGAGTGTAACTCCCTACGATGGATAAAACATAATGTAATTGGTAACTTAGCGATAAGAATCCATTTTCTTGAACGATCGTTGTCTATACTAATGATTAATATCAGCACATTACTGATAAACTCACAGATATCGACAAAATTTAAAGGATAAGTGAATGAATTTTTTGACAAAAATGTCTATTGCTCAAAAATTATTTATGATACCGATCATTGGCACAGTGGGGTTTTTGATATATTTAGGTATTACTACTGCCACAGCTCTTAAAAATGTCGATTTGTTAGAAAATGTTATAGAAGTGCAATACCCAGCACTAGACGTTACAAAAAGTGCTTTGGTCAAAATGGAAAAAGTCAAAGAGACATTGACTAGCGCAGTAACAACAGCTGATGAAGAAACCCTAGAAAATGCACAAAATTACGCTAAAGAAACCCAAGCGTTATTGCAAAATATTAAGTCTATTGATCCCAAGTTAAGTACTGAAATAAATGGCATCCTAGATTCCTTTAATGATTACTATAACTTAGCGTTTAGCGTATCTAAATCGATGATCGACGGTACGGCAGACTATGCAAAGTTAGGTGAGTTGTCGTCCACAATGAATAATAATTATGATGACGCTGTTAAAAATTTAACTAATTTTAAAGATGTGCGTACCAAAGCCTTCCAAACGGATATACGCGATGCTAGCGACAGTGGACAATCGACTGTAGTGATTGGTGGAGTCATGGCTTTATTAACTATCATATTATTATTCGCCACTGCTATCCCAATAGTTAGCGGCATCAAAGGTAGTATAGTGCAAGTGGTCAACTCACTGAAAGATATTGCACAAGAGGACGGCGACTTAACCGTTCGGATTAAATCTAACAACCAAGACGAAATTGGTGATTTAGTACATTGGTTTAATCAGTTTATGGAAAAATTACAAGGCGTGGTTACGGACATTGTTAATGCTTCATTACCTTTATCGCAATTAGCCCAAAATCTAAATCAGCTTACCGAAGACACCAATAAAACGATAGATGTACAACAACGTTCAGCAACTCAAGCAAAAACTGCAGTAGACGAGATGAGCAGTAGCGTAAGAGCAGTTGCAGAGAGCGCGGCCGAAGCAGCAAGTGCCGCCGGTGATGCTTCTACTGCAGCAGACGATGGTCAGTCCGTGGTTAACCACACAGTACTTAGTATCCAAGCATTAGCCGCTAACGTTGAAGAAACCGCTAAAGTAATTGGAAAACTGGAAGATGATTCCAATCAAGTTGCCGTAGTGCTTGATGTAATTAAGGGTATTGCAGATCAAACAAACTTATTGGCGCTTAACGCCGCAATCGAAGCCGCAAGGGCCGGTGAACAAGGTCGTGGTTTTGCAGTGGTAGCAGACGAAGTACGTACCTTAGCAAAAAGAACACAACAATCAACAGAACAAATCCAAACTACCATTGAACAACTACAAAACGCAGCCCATTCTGCAGTTAGTGTTATGGCTAAAGGTACTGAGCAGGCAACTTCTAGTGTTGAAACTGCCAATAAAGCCGGTGCTAGTTTAGCCGTTATTACTGAAACAATTAATCGTATTACCAGCATGAACGATCAAATCGCTCGTTCTACTGGCGAACAGCAAAATGTGGCTAAAACCATCAGTAATAATGTTGATGAGATTTATCATCGAACTGAAGAAACTGCAACCAGTTCCAAAAATATTGCATCAGTCAGTTCAGAATTGGCACAATTAGCCCAACACTTAGAAGGCATAACTAAACAATTTAAAGTTTAATAGCAATTTACTCTGGGTAACTATTTACTAACAGAATTGCTTTAATTTCATCATTTATTGCAACTGCTTTTTTTGCCTTAAAATCAAAATGTACTAATGTTGTGGTTCCAGTTGCACACTTTTTTTGTTCCTGCCATAACTCCTGATATACATCAAAAGAACTGCTACCTATGCGGCTAATATAAGTCCTAACTTGAACTTTTTGCCCGTAATAAATCTGCTCTAAAAAATCTACTTTATAACTGGCTAAAATCAATGGCCAATTTTGCAAATCTAATTCAGGGGTAAAAAGTTTAAAAATAGGCTCGCGACCCGCTTCAAACCACCCTACCAAAACGGTATTGCTTACGTGAGCTAGGGCATCGGTTTCATAAAAGCGTACATTAAACTCTTCACTAAACATCTAATACAATCTCTACTTTTGCAATAACGGTTTAAGGAAACGTGCTGTATGTGACGCTTCTACTTCACAAATATCTTCAGGGGTGCCTTGCGCTACGATCATGCCACCACCAGATCCACCTTCAGGCCCCAAATCTATGACCCAATCAGCCGTTTTAATAACGTCTAGGTTATGCTCAATAACAACCACTGTATTACCATGATCACGTAATCTATGCAGCACTTCTAATAACTGTTTAATATCATGAAAGTGCAAACCTGTAGTGGGTTCATCCAAAATATATAGGGTTTGGCCGGTATCTCGTTTGGATAATTCTTTCGCTAACTTGACACGCTGTGCTTCACCACCGGACAAGGTGGTAGCCGCTTGCCCTAAACGTACATAAGACAAACCTACATCCATCAAGGTTTGTAATTTACGGGCAATCGCTGGAATAACGTCGAAGAAGGGGCGTGCTTCTTCTACTGTCATATCTAATACCTGATGGATATTTAATCCTTTATACAGAATTTCCAATGTTTCGCGGTTGTAACGTTTGCCTTTACACACATCACAAGGCACATACACATCAGGTAAAAAGTGCATCTCAACTTTGATCACACCATCACCTTGGCAAGCTTCACAGCGCCCACCTTTGACGTTAAAACTAAAACGTCCAGGTTTATAACCACGAGACCTGGATTCTTGGGTTCCAGCAAACAATTCACGCACTGGCGTAAAAATACCTGCATAAGTGGCAGGATTAGAGCGCGGAGTTCTTCCAATTGGGCTTTGATCAATATCCACTACCTTATCCATAAACTCCATACCGGTAATGGTTTTATAGGGTGCAGGCTCGCCTGTAGTGGCGCCATTTAATTCTCTGTGGGCAATCCGATAAAAGGTATCGTTTATCAATGTTGAC
>TARA_R110002153_G_scaffold5044_3_pt1 | contig 71404 bp, 64 predicted proteins | sample TARA_R110002153 | Tara Oceans TARA_R110002153 (sample SAMEA4398193) | marine metagenome | biome: Polar Biome; feature: [SRF] surface water layer (ENVO:00010504); material: water (ENVO:00002006), including particulate matter (ENVO:01000060) such as... | depth 5 m | reverse complement strand
GCGGGGTTGTTATTCATAACCAAATCATCCTAACTTGGCAGGCTTTTACTACTTAACTATTTACTGAAGTAGAGTTATTAGTTAGTTTCTCTTCAATAAACATTTCAATCTTTTCAAGCACTTGTTCTATATTCAATTTAGTTGAATCAAGAATTAATGCATCTTTTGCTGGCACTAAAGGGGCAACAGTTCGATTTGCATCTCGCTCGTCACGGGCTTTTATGTCATCCAAAAGGCGCAGTATGCTAACATCATGTCCCTTATCTTTCAACTGCTTAAAACGTCTATCGGCACGCTCTTCGGCACTAGCAGTTAAAAATATTTTTACCTGAGCTTCTGGGAAAACGACTGTGCCCATATCTCGTCCATCGGCCACTAAACCTGGCGCTTCTTTAAAACCTCTTTGGCGTCTGAGTAAGGCTTCTCGAATGGCAGGTAACGAAGCTATTTTTGAAGCAGTCGCACCGACTTCTTCAGTTCGAATAGTATCGCTAACATCTTCACCCTCTAAGATCACTCTGACACCATTATCTGTGGTTTCGAAGTTTACATCTAACCCTGACGCTAATGGCAACAAGCCTATTTCATCATCGGCTGGAATTTGATGATGCAGTGAAGCAACAGCCAAAACACGGTAAATGGCTCCACTATCTAAAAAGTGCCAACCCAATTTTTTAGCCAATAGAGTGCTGGCCGTTCCCTTACCTGCGCCGCTTGGTCCGTCTATGGTGATGACAGGTTCTGTGTACATGCGCTCTCCTGAGCTTAAGAAAATCGGGCGCAATTATACGGATAGATGCTAGATAAGCAATGACACTATAGTGACAATTTTTTAACAATAAATGTATACGGGTTAAAATCAATATAAATCAAGGGGCAACGGCCCCTTGATTTAAAGTTTACTTACAAATAGTGGCAAACCTATCAAAATAGTCTGGAAATGTTTTAGCCGTGCAACCGGGATCATTGATTGTGACTGCAGTGTCACTTAAGGCAACTAATGAGAAACACATAGCAACACGGTGATCATTATAGGTATCAATCTCAGCATGTAACAACTGCTTCGGCGGTGTAATAGTAATAAAGTCTTCACCTTCCTCAACTGTCGCACCTACTTTTCTAAGTTCACAGCTCATAGCAGCTAAACGATCAGTTTCTTTTACTCGCCAGTTGTAGATATTTCTAATTGACGTAGTACCAGTAGCAAAAAGCGCAGTGGTAGCAATAGTCATAGCAGCATCTGGAATATGATTCATATCTAAATCAACCGCTGTTAATGGTGCACTGGTGACTTCAATAAAGTCATCTTGCCAATTCACTTTTGCACCCATTTGTTCCAATACTTCAGCAAAACGAATATCACCTTGAATACTGTTTTTGCCAATGCCTGTGACTCTGACAGTACCGCCTTTAATTGCTCCAGCCGCTAGAAAATAGGAGGCTGAAGAGGCGTCACCTTCCACCATAAAATGTCCAGGTGATTGGTATTGTTGCTGCCCTTTTACCACAAACTGTTGGTAATTTTGATTTTCAACATTAATACCAAACTGCGCCATAGTGTGTAGCGTAATATCGATATAGGGTTTAGATACCAAGTCACCGCTGATCACAATAGTGGTATCGTTCTCGAACAAAGGAGCGCTCATCAACAAAGCCGTTAAAAACTGACTAGATACGCTGCCATCTACTGTGACACTGCCGCCTTTCAGAGCATGACCTTTAATTGATAAAGGGGGATACCCAGCATTTTTCAAATAATCTATGTCAGCCCCTGCTTGCAGCAAAGAGTCGACTAAAGCACCAATAGGACGTTCTTCCATGCGTGGTTCACCTGTCAACTCAAACTCACCTTGGCTGCATGCAAGAGCTGCACAAAGTGGTCGCATAGCCGTACCTGCATTACCTAGGAATAGAGTCACAGGTTCAGGCACATTAAACACACCAGCATTACCTGTTACCCAACACTGAGTTTTACATTCGGATAAACGATAACTAACATTCAATTTGGTCAAAGCATTGAGCATATGATGAATGTCTTCGCTATCTAACAAATTAGTGAGATGGGTTTCACCTTTAGCTAATGCAGCGAGCAGTAAGGCTCGGTTAGACAAACTTTTTGAACCTGGTACATTTACCGTTCCGTCTACCTTACTAATAGGTGAAAGATGTAATTGATCCATTATTTGTGTCTCCTTGCGAAATCTCGCATAAATTCAGTTAGCGCTACAACACCTTCGATGGGCATAGCGTTATAAATACTGGCGCGCATACCACCTACATTACGGTGGCCTTTAAGGGCGGTTAATCCAACTTGTTCAGATTCGGTGATAAAAATAGCGTCCAAATCCGGATTAGGAAGATGGAAAGTTACATTCATTTTTGAACGGAAATCTGGGTGGACTTTATTCACATAAAAGCCACTTTCATCAATACATTCATATAAAAGTGCCGCTTTTTCAGCATTTTTTTGAGCAATACTTGCAACCCCACCTTGCTCCTTAAGCCATTTAAAGACCAAACCAGCTAGATACCATGAATATGTAGGCGGTGTATTGTACATAGATCCATAATTAGCCATGGTTTGATAATGCAAAAATGTTGGGGTTTCTGGCATAGCAAAATTTAATAAATCATCTCTAACAATCACCACAGATAAACCAGATGGCCCGATATTTTTCTGTGCGCCAGCATAAATGATCCCGAATTTGCTGACATCTATTGGCTTAGATAAAATATTAGAAGACATATCCGCCACCAAAGGCACATCGCCACAATCTGGGATCTCATTGATTTCTATGCCATCTACTGTTTCATTTGAACAATAATGAAAATAGGCACTATTTTGATCAATTTGTGCTGCTGTAATACTAGGGACAGTGCATAACCCGTCCTGCATCACCACTTTACCCACCACATTGGTTTTCAAAAACTTGCTGGCTTCTGTTATTGCACCTTCAGACCAAGAGCCTGTTAGCAAAAAATCGGCTGAATCGCCTCTTTCTCGTAAATTCATAGGAACAGAAGAAAACTGCCCTCGCCCGCCGCCTTGAGCAAACAATACTTTGTAATTGTCAGGGACACAAAGTAGATCACGTAAGTCCTGCTCTGCAGTTTCAGCTAAGGCGATATATTCTTTGCTGCGATGACTAATTTCCATCACAGAACGGCCCATAGATTGCCAATCCAAAAACTCTGCTTGCGCTTGTTGCATCACAGCTGCGGGTAACATGGCGGGACCGGCACAGAAGTTATAAATTATTGTCATTTATCTACCAAAAAAAAACGAGTGGCATCAGCCACTCGTTATTGTTTCTAATTTAGGGATATTAATACCTATAAATCAGTGAGTTTCCATATTTTTCAATATAAAAAATTGGACTCACTTATTCGTCTTTGTTTTCTTCAGCGTTGTCATCTGAGATGTCGTCTGTGCTTTCAACCGCGCTAGCTTCAATCACTTCAGCTTCTTCGCCTTCGATTAACTCGCCTTCAGGCACTTCGATTTCATCAATACGCTGTAAACCAACAACATGTTCACCTTCAATGGTACGTATTAAACGCACACCTTGAGTGTTACGGCCAACAGTTGAGACTTCTTCAACATGAGTTCTAACCAGCGTACCTTGGTCACTGATAAGCATGATTTCATCGCTTTCGTTAACCTGTACTGCACCAACAACTTTACCGTTACGCTCAGATACTTTAATAGATACCACACCTTGAGTCGCACGACTCTTAGCAGGGTAATCGGCAACTGGAGTACGTTTACCAAAGCCATTTTCAGTGGCAGTCAAAATAGCACCATCACCTTTAGGTACAATCAAGGATATAACTTTTTGTCCGTCTTTTAAGCGAATACCACGTACTCCTGTAGCGGTTCTACCCATAGGACGTAACGCCAGCAACTCTTCACCAGTTTCAGGATCAAGTTTGACATTACCAGTTTCTGCTTCACGTTGTTTTTCGTTAAAACGTACTACTTTACCCGCATCAGAGAACAACATAATGTCATCATCACCATGAGTAATATCAACACCAATCAATTCATCCCCATCATTCAAATTAACGGCGATAATGCCGTTAGCTCTTGGACGAGAGTATGAGGTTAATGCTGTTTTCTTCACTGTACCGTTAGCCGTAGCCATCAATACGTACTTACCTTCTTCAAATTCTTGAATAGGCAAAATAGCGGTGATACGTTCATTTTCTTCAAGAGGAAGAATATTCACTATTGGACGACCACGAGCGTTTCTGCTGGCAAGAGGTAATTGATACACTTTTAACCAATACAAACGGCCACGTGTAGAGAAGCACAATATGTGATCATGGGTGTTAGCGACTAATAACTTTTCAATGAAATCTTCATCTTTCATCTTAGTAGCAGATTTACCACGGCCACCACGGCGTTGTGATTCATAATCATTCAATTTTTGATACTTAACATAACCTTCACGAGATAAGGTCACTACTACTTCTTCACGTTCAATTAAATCTTCGATATCAATATCGTGGGAAGCTGCGGTAATAACAGTACGACGAGGGTCGCCGTATTCATCACGTACTTTTTCAAGCTCTTCACGAATGATTTCCATCAAACGTTGCGGGCTATTTAGGATGTGTAATAACTCAGCGATGATTTCAAGTAACTCTTTGTATTCAGACAATATTTTGTCGTGTTCCAAACCAGTTAATTTGTTTAAACGTAAGTCAAGTATGGCTTGTGCTTGTTGTTCGGTTAAATAATACAGTCCATCACGTATACCGTACTCTGGCTCTAACCAGTCAGGACGTGCTGCATCATTGCCAGCACGTTCCAGCATCTCAGCTACATCACCTAAAGACCAACCTTGAGCTGTCAAAGATACTTTGGCATCGGCTGGGCTTTTTGAAGCTTTGATCATCGCAATGATAGGGTCGATATTAACCAGTGCAATGGCCAAACCTTCTAGGATATGAGCACGCTCACGAGCCTTTTTGAGTTCGAACACAGTACGTCTGGTGACGACTTCGCGGCGATGCAATATAAAGGCCTTTAAGATATCCATCAAGTTAAATATCTTCGGCTGAGTCTTATCTAGCGCCACCATATTGATCCCAAATACGGTTTGTAATTGAGTTTGTGAATATAGGTGGTTTAACAATACTTCTGCAGATTCGTTGCGTTTCACTTCAACAACAATACGCATTCCGTCTTTATCAGACTCATCACGCAGGGCAGAAATACCTTCAATTTTTTTCTCTTTAACCAAATCGGCGATTTTTTCAATTAATCGCGCCTTGTTCACCTGGTAAGGGATCTCATGAACAATAATGGTTTCTTTACCGTTATCTTCGGTTTCGATTTCAGCACGGGCACGCATGTAAATTTTACCACGACCAGTACGGTAGGCTTCTTCAATCCCCTTTCTACCACTTATAAATGCAGCAGTCGGGAAATCTGGCCCTGGAATATGTTCAATTAATTCTTCGATAGTGATGTCAGGGTTATCAACCATGGCGATACAACCATTAACCACTTCGGTTAGGTTGTGTGGCGGTATATTAGTCGCCATACCTACCGCAATACCTGAAGAACCATTGATCAATAAATTTGGAACTCTGGTTGGCAAAACGTTAGGAATAAATTCTGATTCGTCGTAGTTAGGTACAAAATCAACGGTTTCTTTTTCTAAATCAGCCAATAACTCGTGGGCGATTTTTGACATGCGAATTTCGGTATAACGCATAGCCGCGGCTGAATCACCGTCGACCGAACCAAAGTTACCTTGGCCATCGACCAACATATACCTAAGCGAGAAAGGCTGAGCCATACGTACAATAGCTTCATAAACAGCTGAATCACCATGAGGGTGATACTTACCTATTACGTCACCAACCACACGGGCAGACTTTTTATAAGGTTTGTTAAAATCGTTTTTCAATTCGTTCATGGCGAATAAAATCCGGCGATGAACCGGCTTTAAACCATCTCGAACATCAGGCAGCGCCCTGCCAACAATAACGCTCATCGCATAGTCGAGATAAGAGTTTTTAAGTTCTTCTTCTATATTAATCGGAAGAATTTCATGGGCGTGTTCAGTCATATACAGCCTTGTCCCTAATCGTTATTATTAGAATATTAATTAAGCAAAATTTGTTTGGTCAATTTTAAGCTAGAAATTAAAATTAAATTTACGTTTTTACCTAAATTTATCTTTCTTTTCAACCGCTCGATTCTATCACCAACGAATTAAAATAAATAGCCGGAAGTCGCTCATATAGTGCGCAATCAAACTGTATATACCCACATCTGCGATTTTATTTGTTCAATTAGTAGATTAAGATAGCCACTGTTTTAAGTAAGAATGATAACTAGGCCAAATAACCAACATGCAAAACACGCAAAATGTCGACCATAACGAAATCCAAAAATTTTCTGAGTTAGCCTCAAGTTGGTGGGATCTTGCGGGTGAGTTCAAACCGTTACATCAAATCAATCCTTTAAGAACAGATTATATCCAACAGCATTGTGATGGCTTGTCGGACAAAAAAGTATTAGATGTAGGCTGTGGTGGTGGCATTTTGGCTGAGAGCATGGCGCGTCATGGCGCACAAGTAACGGGTATAGACATGGGTGAAGCACCTTTAGAAATAGCCCGTTTACATGGTTTAGAATCAGGTTTAACTGTAGATTACCAACAAACAACAGCTGAGGAGTTTGCCGATAAACATCAAGCTCAGTTTGATGTAGTCACTTGCATGGAGATGTTGGAGCACGTACCTGACCCTAGCTCTGTGGTGAATGCTTGTTATAGATTAGTTAAGCCCGGCGGACATGTGTTTTTTTCTACCTTAAACAGAAATATTAAATCCTACCTGATGGCCATAGTAGGAGCTGAATATATATTAGGTTTAGTCCCTAAAGGCACCCACCAACATGATAAGTTTATTAAACCCTCAGAATTAATCTCTTGGATAGATGACACCCAGTTGTTAGTACAAAGAATGATTGGATTGCATATGAACCCCATTAGCCAAGAGTATTATTTATCGGATCAAAACGTTGACGTTAATTATATTATCCATTGCCAGAATAGCGACAAATAGTTGCCATACCAATCAGTGTAATTGCCCAATATGCTTATATCTCAGATATGCAACAAACTGAAAAATGGGATCTAGTCCTTAACATTCATAGCCCTAGCGATTTGTTGACTTACTTTTAAACCAACAAATCGAAGGAAGTTTAGTGGAAAACACGACATCTAGTGTTTTTAGCTCAATTTTACCCCTATATATCGATAAATGATAAACCGTATTTTTTTACATTAAAAAAGTTTAATAAAAAAAATATCCTAAATATTGTCTTGCATTTCTAATAAACGAAACTCAAAAGGCGCTTTTAGGTGAGTCACTACTAACCTTTTTTTAATTGCACCAAGTTCGAACATAAAACCACCACATGTTGGGTTGCATTGCATCAAAAACCTCACTATCTTGTGTTCTGTTGATTACGAAAACACAATCAAAACCAAAAAGTAAAATAAGATATGTGTTTGCATAAAATCTTCGGATCAACAAACAAAAAGGGCTTAGGGGTAAGCAACTCTAACGATGCATTTTCGCGCTAAATTAAAGTCACTTATACGACTTAATTTAATAAAGTAACGGCTAAAAATATGATGAACAATTTATACGTCACCAAACGTACTGGCGAACGTGAGATTATTGACTTGGAAAAAATCCATAAAGTAATCGAATGGGCAGCCAAAGGACTAAATAACGTTTCAGTTTCACAAGTTGAAATAAAAGCACATATTCAATTTTACGATGGTATTAAAACTGCTGATATCCACGAAACACTTATACGCTCTGCCGCCGATCTTATATCAACAGATTGTCCTGACTATCAATATTTAGCCGCGCGATTAGCCATATTTCATTTACGAAAGAAAGCTTATGGTCAATTTGAGCCTCCGGTATTAAAAGATCATGTTAAAAGCATGGTAGATAAAGGTAAGTACGATCAGCACTTATTAAAAGACTATAGCGATGCCGAATTCGATGAAATGAATGAATACCTCGACCATTGGCGAGATATGGATTTCAGCTATGCAGCAGTGAAGCAACTCGAAGGTAAATACTTAGTTCAAAACCGTGTAACGGGTGAAATCTACGAAAGTGCACAATTCTTATATATATTAGTAGCAGCTTGTTTGTTTGCTAATTATGAAAAAGACACACGTATGGACTACATCAAACGTTTTTATGATGCTACGTCTAAATTTAAAATTTCCTTGCCCACGCCTATAATGGCAGGTGTTAGGACCCCTACTCGTCAATTTAGCTCTTGTGTATTAATTGAAGCCGGTGACAGCCTAGACTCCATTAATGCCACAGCCAGCGCCATAGTAAAATATGTTAGCCAACGTGCAGGCATTGGTGTTAATGCTGGACGTATTCGTGCATTAGGTAGCCCTATTCGTGGCGGTGAAGCTTTCCATACTGGTTGTATCCCTTTTTACAAGCACTTTCAAACAGCTGTTAAAAGCTGTTCACAAGGTGGTGTGCGCGGTGGTGCAGCCACTTTGTTTTACCCTTTATGGCATTTAGAAGTCGAATCACTTTTGGTTTTGAAAAATAACCGAGGTGTGGAAGAAAACCGTGTACGTCACTTGGACTACGGTGTGCAATTTAATAAATTGATGTATACCCGTTTGATCAAAGATCAGCATATTACCTTATTTAGTCCATCGGACACTCCTGGCCTTTACGACGCGTTTTTTGCTGACCAAGATGAGTTCGAGCGTTTATATGTGCAATACGAACAAGATGAAAGTATTCGTAAAAAACAAATAAAAGCCATTGAATTATTTAGTCTATTTATGCAAGAGCGCGCCAGTACTGGGCGTATTTATTTGCAAAATGTGGATCACTGTAATACTCACAGCCCATTTAATCCTAAATTAGCTCCGGTTCGTCAAAGCAATTTGTGTTTAGAAATAGCCTTACCCACTAAACCTCTGCAACATGTAAATGACGAGAACGGCGAAATAGCCTTATGTACGTTATCTGCATTTAACTTAGGTGCGATTAAAAGTGTCGATGAGTTTGCTGAATTGTCAGACTTAGCTGTGCGTGCATTGGATAACTTATTAGATTATCAAGACTATCCTGTTCCAGCTGCACTAAACGCCACTATGGGTCGTCGTACCTTAGGTATAGGCGTGATTAACTTTGCTTATTATCTCGCCAAAAATGGTGTGAAATATTCAGATGGTAGCGCTAATGGCTTAGTGCATAGAACCTTCGAAGCCATGCAATATCACTTAATGAAGGCATCTTGTAATTTAGCCAAAGAAAAAGGCGCTTGTCCTAAATTTAATGAAACCACTTATTTCCAAGGCCTAATGCCAATTGATACCTATAAAAAGGATCTAGATAAAGTTTGTGACGAGCCGCTGCATTGTGACTGGGATTCACTCAGAGCTGACATTAAACAATACGGCTTACGTAATAGTACGCTGTCGGCTTTGATGCCCTCAGAAACATCGTCGCAAATATCCAATGCGACCAACGGCATTGAACCACCACGTGGACATATCAGTATTAAATCCAGTAAAGATGGCGTGCTAAAACAAGTGGTGCCTGAATACGAAAGACTCAAGGATAAATACGAGTTGTTATGGGATTTACCTTCAAACGAGGGTTACCTGCAATTGGCGGGGATCATGCAAAAATTTGTTGATCAAACCATTTCAGCCAACACCAGTTACGACCCAAATAAGTATGAAGGCGGCAAAGTACCTATGAAGTTACTACTTCAAGACTTGCTGACCAGCTACAAACTCGGGGTGAAAACCTTGTATTACCATAATACTCGTGATGGAGCGGACGACGCGACCCAACAAGAACTGACTAGCCAAAAATTTGTGCCAAAAGAAGTGGTAATTGAAGAAGATGACGATTGTGCCGGCGGCGCTTGTAAAATATAAATTTAGAAGGCTGCTTAGGCAGCTTTTTTTGAGCAGTTTGAATTCTTAATGGCAACCATAATTAATGAAATATACAACTTTTAATCAAGTAAATAATAATCCTCTGATAGAACCGATGTTTTTCGGTAACCCGGTCAATGTGGCGCGTTATGATCAACAAAAGCACCATATTTTTGAAAAGTTGATCGAAAAACAAATTAGTTTTTTTTGGCGTCCCGAAGAAGTTGATGTCAGTAAAGACAGGGTCGATTTTCAAAAATTAAGTGACTCAGAAAAGCACATTTTTATCTCTAATTTGAAATATCAGACATTGCTTGATTCAATTCAAGGAAGAAGTCCGAATATCGCTTTTTTGCCGATTATTTCTATTCCAGAGTTAGAAACTTGGGTTGAGACTTGGTCGTTTTTTGAAACTATTCACTCACGCTCATATACTCATATTTTACGTAATCTATTTGGTGATCCTAGTAGCATTTTTGACGATATTGTTGAAAATGAAGAAATTAAAAAACGTGCTGCTGATATCTCGAAATATTACGATGATCTCATTTTTGCGACCCAGTTGTGGCAAACCTTAGGTGAAGGTACACACACCATTAAAGGTGAAACGCATGTCATCACAATGCGTGAGCTTAAGAAAAAACTTTATCTATGCATGAACTCAGTTAATGCCTTAGAAGCCATTCGTTTCTATGTATCTTTTGCTTGTACCTTTGCGTTTGCAGAGCGTGAATTGATGGAAGGAAATTCGAAAATAATTAGGCTTATTGCCCGTGATGAAAACTTACATCTCACCTCTACTCAGCATGTTTTGAACCTATGGGCTAAAGGCAAAGATGATCCAGAAATGGCTGAAATCGCTGAGGAATGTAAAGAACAAGCCACTGAAATATTTCTTAATGCCGTAGAGCAAGAAAAAGAATGGGCCGGATTTTTGTTTCAACACGGCTCTATGATTGGACTCAATAAAGAAATTTTATGTCAGTACGTTGAATTTATTGCTAATCATCGTATGTCGGCTATAGGCTTAGGCCAACCATTTGACATTAAGAACAATCCTCTTCCATGGATGAATAACTACCTGAGCTCCGACAACGTTCAAGTTGCACCTCAAGAGTCTGAAATCAGTTCATATTTAGTGGGGCAAATTGATTCCGAAGTGAATTCCGATGATTTTGGTGATTTCGACTTATAAACTTTGATCTATAAATAAAATGAGTAAAAACACTTCCAGTTTTATGGTGGAGATTAAACACCATAAAACTGTTCAGCATCAGCCAAACAAGACCCTACTAGAAAGTATTGAGCAGCATGTTGAAATTCAATACCATTGCCGCGAAGGATATTGTGGTGCATGCAGAACTAAGCTGTTAAAAGGTGAAGTGGAGTATCAAACGGATCCATTAGCCTTTATCGAAGACGATGAAATCCTACCCTGTTGCTGCTTCCCAATTAGTCCCATAAATATTGAGATTAGTTAACCTTTTTACGGGATAAATAAGCTATATTTGCCCAACAGTACTAACATAAAATTGCCCTGCCAACCAATCAAGCAACACTATCAATCAATTAACTGGTAATTTTTCTTCAATATTTGGATAATTTCTGCTTTAGGATTTTTACTCATTGTGAGTGTTTGACCGGTGATTTTTTCTGCAATATCAACATAAGTCTTAGCAACCTGCATTAATACTTCTGTGGGTAACGCGTTGTCAGTAGCTAATTTTTGGCGTTCAGGCATGCGGTTTTTGTTTAGCAAAATATCAGGATCTGGGAAATGGCTAAGCAATAATTGACGAAATCCTTCCTTAGAGTTTTCGACCACACGGCCTTGGGCATATTGCTGCGCATCCCAAATTCGTGACGAATCTGGCGTGCCCACTTCGTCCATGTAGATCAACTTGTTATTGCCATCTAAGTCTTTGACATAACCAAATTCAAATTTGGTATCCACAAATACTTGCCCAAGCTCAGCCAAATTCTGACTTATCAGCGCAAAACCTTCGGTTAAGAGGTTTTCATATAGTGACACATCACTTTGATTTTCAAAGTTAAATGCTAAGTAATTGTCGAGAATATTTTGCCGGGTAATATTCACATCGTCGGCTTCAGGCACATTCGGGATACCCTTTAATATACCTTTAGTGGAAGGTGTCATAAGTAAGTTAGTTAATTTACTATCTTGGCTTAGGCCTTCTTCAAGCTGAATACCACAAAAATCCCTTTCGCCTTTTTCATAAGCGCGCCACATTGAGCCAGTAATATATTGACGACAAATAGCTTCAATCAATACAGGTTTAGCTTTTTGAACTATCCACACAAAAGGATGTGGAATATCGAGTATATGACTGTCAGCTAAACCTTGTTGTTTAAACAACTTAAACCAGTGATTAGAAATGGCATTTAAAGCAGCACCTTTGCCTGGCACGCCTAACATGCCACCTTCACCGTGCCATATACAATCAAAGGCTGAAATACGGTCACTGATGACCATTATGGCCAATGGCGTGTCACTAGGCACCGGATAGGATTTTTCTTCAATTAGACGACGACTATCTTGCGCAGTTAACCAATAAACAGAGCGTACTTTACCGCTATGCACGGGAAGATCAGTACGAATAGGCAGGTCATTGTTGACCGATAAAATTGAATCCGCAATCGACATACAATGCCAACTCCTTAATGTGAAGAATCTACCAAGCTTGGATGCTGTTTATCTTGAATAATATCTCCTCTGACCGCCTTAGCGGCCAGAGGAAAATAGCTTATATATCTAAGTCGTCAGCCGACATTGTTTTTGAAAATGTGGGATACAAATCGGTTATCTTTTTAACTGGGAAGGGCTTGCTCTCACTATCTAATAATGTGACAGACGTTTTTTCACCCGCAGCCGCCACTTTGATTCGATATTCTTCGGTATCTAACTCAAACTTATTTTTATCGTCCGACCAAATATTGCTCCACCAACCGTCTTCTGAGCCATTGTATTTAACAAACAATAGACCGTTAGACTTATCAAAATCTTTGACATCAAAACCTAACTTTCTCAATACAAGTAACAATCTAGGCCAAGTGATCTCGTAATCGGCACTAACAACAAAAGCAGGTTCGCCGTCACTATCAAAGCCTAATTCCATAGGTAAACCTTCACGGATCTGACGATAACGTTTAACGTTTGCAACTTGTGTTTCAAATTCATAGTTCTTCACTACTCTATTGAGAACGTCGACTTCGTTACGTCTTTTATCCTTAGCTTTTACTATCTCAGCACTTTGAGCATCTATTTTTTCCTTATATTCAACCAACTCAGCACTGAGTGCCGCCGATCGTCCATGAGGCTTTTTAACTAATGTGAATTCAAAACGTTGACCAACAGTACGTTCTGATTTAGACCAGCTATACCATTTATTATCTTTGCTTTCGTCCATCACCATCCAGTCAGTGATCAAACGTTGCTGCTCTTTGTCAAACATCTTGACGCCAATGCCTTCAGTCTCTAAAAAGCGGATCAATGAATTCCAGACTGTAGTATCTAAAGGTAAGCTATCATCCACTTGGTCAAACCAAACAGTGGCATTTTTTGAGCCGTCTTCTATATGCGAGCCCGCCACAACCGGCAAGACCAATGAAGGCGACAGCACACTCATTTTTTTGCCCATGGCAGTTAATGGTGCGTTTTCACCTAAGTCGGGGAGTTTATAGGCATCATTAAAATTAGGTTTGTCCATATCCTCTGGAATTTTTAATTTTTGCCCAGGTTGTTCTTTGACATAATCAAATGAACCACTGGCGATTTCTCTTTCTTCTAATGAACTACAAGCGGTTAACAGAGTGGCAGTTATCACAGTGGCTGCCATCAAACCGATTGATTGAAATTTATAGGTCATGCTATCTCCTTAAGATAATACGCCAGAACTGCGCATGACTTGTTCGATATGTTTTTGGCTAGCTAGTTCAGATTCAACTAAAGGTAATCGTAAAAAAGCTGAATTAGTCAGCCCCATTTTATGCAAAGCCCACTTAGGTAACACTGGATTCGGCTCGATAAACAAAGCGCTATGTAACTCGGCAATTTGTTTATCTATTTTTTGCGCCAACTGGAAATCTTTAGCCAAAGCAGCATTACACATATCAGCAATTTGTTTAGGCACAATATTAGCTGTCACAGAAATCACCCCATGGCCACCATTTGCCAGAAACTCACAACTAGTTAGGTCATCACCACTTAATAATACAAAATCGTCTGAGACAAGTTTCTGCATGGCCTTTAAGCGTGTTATGTCACCGGTGGCATCTTTTAAACCAACAATCTTAGGATGCGTGGCTAACTCTGCCACTGTTTCAGGTAACATATCAGCTACAGTACGGCTGGGTACGTTGTACAACAATACCGGTAAGTCGGTCGCATCAGCAATGGCAGTAAAGTGCGCCACCATGCCTTTTTGTTGTGGCTTATTGTAATAAGGTACAACACTTAAAAATCCTTCAATGCCAGTACCTGACATTTGTTCGCTCAAGAAAATGGCCTCTGAGGTAGAGTTCGCGCCACTTCCTGCAATAACAGGTATTCTCCCCTGAGCATATTCAACTGTGCGTTTGACCACTTCAATATGTTCTGAAAACGGTAAAGTCGCAGACTCCCCAGTGGTACCAACAGACACTATGCCATGAGACCCATTTTGAATATGAAAATCAACGAGCGCCTGCAATGACGGATAATCTATTTGCCCGTTATCATACATTGGCGTAATTAGCGCCACAAAACTGCCAGTAAACATGTGCTCTCCCCTAAAATTAGCGCCTAATGGTAAAGATCTGGCCCCCTAAAAACAAGCATTGAATAACTCAATTGCTAGATTAGAATTGAAACTGGATCAACCCACCCACAATCATGTATGTTATAGCCAATTTGAAAGCAACTAATTGGTTAAAAATGCAGCAGCAACTTATCATTACCATACTAGGTTCAGACCAATTTGGCGTGTTAAGCACTTTGGCAGACACAGTATCAGGAGTGGGATGCAATATTTTGGATAGTCGCCAAGCCATTTATGGAGAGGATTTTTCGTTAACTATGATTATCGAAGGCAGTCAAAGTGCTATTACCCAAGCCGAATGTTTATTGCCACACACTTGTCAGAAGCACAATTTATTGTCAATGATGAAACGCACCAAAAAGCATTGCAAGCAAAACCTAGAACATCTAGCAGACGTCATCATTCATGGCGAGAGTACTCCAGGATTGATTGACCAGGTCACTGATTTTTTCAAACAACATCATATCTCGGTCAGTGCATTTAGATTAAAGTTTTTAGATAAAGAAGAAAATGATTCTGCCAACGATAAACACATAAAGTGTAAAATGGTAATTTCTATCCCTCATGAACTTGAAGTTGAAAAAATTGAACAGGCACTTCAAAACCTGTTACAACCACTCAACCTACAAGGTTCGATCAAACCAAATCATTGATGATGAAAGGCAATTTATTATGAACATGCTTAAAGCGGGCGATGTAGCGCCACAATTTTCTCTACCCAATCAAGATAACCAAACAGTGTCACTAAGCGACTTTAAGGGTAAAAAAGTATTGGTTTATTTTTACCCCAAAGCTATGACACCGGGCTGCACCATTCAAGCTCAAGGTTTACGGGACAGCCAAACGTCATTGGCTGAGTTGAATGTTGAAGTATTAGGTGTGAGCCCTGATGCAGTTAAAAGACTGCCAAAATTTATAGAAAAAGAAAACCTCAACTTCACCCTATTATCCGACGAGGATCATGCTTTAGCCGATGCATTTGGTGTTTGGGGTCTAAAGAAATTTATGGGTAAAGAATACGATGGCATTCATCGTATTACGTTTTTGATCAATGAAAACGGCGAAATTGAACATGTGTTTGATAAATTCAAAACCAAAGATCACCATGAAGTGGTATTGGCCTATCTACAAAAGTAATCAGTATTAAAGTCGGAGCCGTTTATTTCCATATGAATTCGGCTCCACTTTACTTAGATTTCAGTCGCTAACTCCTTTGGACTTGACCAAGCATTGGCAACCGCCTTGACTAAGGTGGCTAAAGGAATAGCAAAGAACACCCCCCAAAATCCCCACAAACCGCCAAAGAACAACACCGCGATAATGATATACACAGGATGTAAACTCACCGCTTCAGAGAATAATATAGGAACTAATACATTACCGTCTAAAGCTTGAATAATGCCGTAGGCGACCATTAAATACCAAAATTCAGGTGTTATACCCCATTGAAACAAAGCAACTATAGCGACAGGAATAGTCACAACTGCGGCGCCTATATAAGGAATAAGCACTGAAAATCCCACCAACACCCCCAGTAACAGTGAATAACGTAAGTCCATAAACGCAAACATCACTGCTGATACAGTACCAACAATGACAATTTCAATAACTTTACCGCGAATATAATTCGCAATTTGCAAGTTCATTTCACTACCCACTTGTTTGATCAGGCGGCGTTCAGTAGGTAATATAGAAGAGATATTAGACACCAAAGTATCTTTATCTTTAACCATAAAAAACACCATCAGCGGTACTAAAATCATATAAATAAGTAAAGCGCCCAACCCGCCTAAAGAACTGAACGAGGCGGATAACAGTTGCTCTGCTAACACCACTACCCTTTCATTTATTCCGTCCAACACATCTTGAATTTGTGTCAGTTGCACAAGATCTGGATAGGTTTCAGGCAACTTTAATAACCAGACTTGCCCTTGCTCCCAAATCTGCGGCATTTCTTTAATCAAGTTAATACTCTGCTGGGCAACAATAGGTACAAGACCCACAAAGGTTAAAATTGAGACGCTTATAAAAGCAATTAACACTAATACAGTGGTATAGCCACGAGACAAACCTAACTTACATAATTGCACAACCGGCCAATCTAACAAATATGCAATAACGGCGGCCACTATAACAGGCATTAAAATTCCGCCCCAAACGGCCAGAAGCAACGAACTGACAAGTAACAGCAATAACAGCATCAAAGAATCAGGATCTGAAAATTTTCGCTTATACCAACGTTCAAAAACGCTTAACATCTAGTATCCTTGTATATAAATTGCTATCACCAACCTTTAGTATGTTGATGATAGATAAAAATCGTCTGTATGATGGAGACATTATTGCATAACCCTTACCTGATAAAATAGAGGTTATAATAGATTACAGAAATAAAGAGAGGCTGTTTTTGCAATTAGACTGGACATGTCGTTTTGGCAACGTAAAAGCTATATTACAATTAAAAAAATCACTTAATTTAGGTGAAATCCCCGATCACTTTCAAATAGTAGCGAATAAACTACTGGAATTAGAAGGCACTTTTAGTGACGGTTTTGATAATAATATTAAATATTTACTGAATAAAAAAAACTGGCATTTAGTCAATTGTAAGCAAGGTAAGCCACCGATATCCCTGAAAAAGCACTATAACCAATACGCCTTTGATTTACATTGTTTTCCTATAGTTAACGACGAACCCCAAGCTTTAATTAATCCTTATGATGCTAATTCACCGTTCAAGGAATTTAATCCTTCGAGTTTAGGTCCACTACTAAGTATCCCACAACTAAGCGACTTTATGAGTGTAACCATCCGTTGTGGTGATGAGGCGGACATGGAATTACTTAAATATGCCCATATGTTACTAGAACAATTGATTGATTTGTTGAGCGCATCATTACAAGTTGTTGAGAATAGCGGACAATCGATCCAAGAAATGTTTTTGTCCATTGAGCAACAATTAAAAACCATTAAAACGGTATAATGCTTAGGAAAAATTGAACTAATGGGCAGGTTTTGTTGACCCATAACACGGGCTAGTATTTGTGAACCAATACTGCCAGATAATATATACACACTAAAATTAGACGTAATCTATGATAAAACCTATTGCTAACATTGTGGTTTCTGCCTTAAGTATATTCTTATTAGGCACTATGTCTGTTAGCGCAGTAAATAAGAAAAATGACTTACCCGAAATAGGAGTGGTGGCGTCTAGCGCTATCAGCCTTGATAAAGAGGTATTGATTGGTGATGCGCTTATGCGTCAACTCCGTGGTCAAGCCCCTATTATTAACGATCCATTGTTGGATGAATATATTCAAGATCTTGGTAATCGTTTAGTTGCTCAAGCAGACAATGTAAAATTTCCTTATAAATTTTTTATTCTTAATAGTCCGGACATCAATGCTTTTGCGTTTTTTGGCGGACATATCGGTATACATACCGGACTTATTTTTAATGCTCGAAACGAGTCTGAATTAGCCTCTGTGTTAGCCCATGAAGTCAGTCACGTTACCCAAAGGCATATTGCCAGAAGTATTGAAGCCAGACAAAAATCATCTCCTTTGCAAATTGCCAGCCTTCTGGGTGGAATACTGTTAGCAATGGCTAATCCTGAAGCAGGAATGGCAGCAATTTCAGTAGGAAATGCTGCATCGGCACAATCTTCAATCAATTACACCAGACAAAACGAACAAGAAGCCGACAGAGTAGGCATTGGCATATTAGCTGAAGCTGGCTTTGATCCTAATGGTGCAAGCAGTTTTTTTGGTATCTTGGCTGAAAAAAGTCGTCTTAAATCGACCCCTTTAGCATTTTTACTTACTCACCCTTTACCCGAATCGCGAATTGCCGACGCTCGCACCCGAGTCGCTTCATTTCGACCACGAATTGTACCTGAAAGCATCAATTTTCACTTAGCCAAGACGAGAATTTTGGCGCGTTATTACGCCAATCCGAAGCGCAATATCGAATACTTTGCTGAGATAGTACAAAAACAAAGTTATGTTTTTAAACAGGCAGCTGAATACGGTTTAGCGTTATCTTACTTAGCCGACGAACAATTTGAACCCGCACTAAAGTTAATAGAAGGGCTATTGCAAAATAATCCGGATAATTTATTTTATTTAGACACCTATACCGACATTGCAATTGAGACTAATCAACATAAAAAAGCTATCGATAGATTATCCGCACAAATTGTGCATGCACCTTTCAACCGAGTGTTGACTTTAAACTTGGCGAATGTATTGATCAAAACGAGAGATTTTGAAAGAGCGACTTCACTTTTAAAAGATTACCTATTAATTAATCCAGACAATATGCTGGCCAATGAATTACTTTCAGAAGCCTATCTAAGTAGCGGGCAAAAGTTGGAAATGCACCAAGTAAAAGCCGAAGTGTATGCCCTAGTGGCTGCCTACCCACGAGCAATTGATGAATTACATACTGCCTACAATTACGCCAATAACCGTCAAATTGAACAACAACGGATACGAGCCCGAATAGAACAATTTAGAACGGCGCAAGAACGCTTACAAACCCTTTAATGTATTGATAGTTTGTATGAGTTTTTCGGCACTTTGTTCACCTTTCAATTGTTTTTGCACTTTACCATCAGCATCAAGAATATAAGTGGTAGGTAAACTGTTAGGTGGGCGCTCCCATGGCAGAGTATTAAGTCGTCCTATAATCGGAAATTGAATATCATATTTTTGTTGTAGAGCACTGAGTTGCTCATTGCTCAATGGATCAAAACTCACGGCAAAGATATCTATTTCATCATTATGTAGTTGGTAGAACTGGTTTAACTCGGGTATTTCTCGTAAACACGGCGCACACCATTCTGCAAAATAATTAACTACTTTCCATTTTCCTTGTGAATTACTCCAACTATTCCCTTGTCCATCAAGGGTAGCAAAATCAACTTTTAACGCTTGTTGAGTCCACAAACCTAATAACAAAGCTAACGACGCAGCCAAAAAAATAACAATCTTTTTCAAAATAACAGTGTCCTAAATGTGAGTTACTCTCAATAAAATGTAGAATACACTTTATAAATACGATATCTCATTCAAAGTGAAAAAAAATTTATGTCTGACCTAAAAATATTACACAATCCTAGATGTTCAAAAAGTCGCCAAACCCTGCAATTACTTCAAGAAAAAGGCTTTGAGCCACAAATTATTGAATATTTAAAAACCCCAGTCAGTGCAGACGAATTGACAGATATAATCTCTCAATTAGGCTTTTCTTCAGCCAGACAATTAATGAGAAAAGGTGAAGACGTTTATAAAGAACACAATTTAGCTGATCCAAATTTATCTGAAGATTCACTCATTGGCGCAATGTTAGATAATCCCAAACTCATCGAACGACCTATAGTGCTAAACAAGGGTAAAGCCGCTATCGGTCGCCCCCCTGAATCAGTATTGGATATTTTATGAGTCAAGTGGTACTGATTTTGTATTACAGTCGCCATGGAGCGACTCAAGCTATGGCTAACAGCATTGCATTAGGTGTTGAAAAATCAGGACTTGAGGCTAGGTTACGCTGTGTGCCTGAAGTGAGTAACAATTTTACTAAGATTCAAAATTCAGTGCCTAATTCGGGCGATCCTTATGTAGTCAAACAAGATTTAGATGATTGTTGTGCCTTGGCACTTGGCAGTCCAACCCGTTTCGGTAATATGGCAGCACCTTTAAAATATTTTTTAGACGACACCAGCGCTCAGTGGTTAGCGGGCACATTAGAAAATAAACCCGCTTGTGTTTTCACCTCTACATCGAGTATGCATGGCGGGCAAGAGTCAACCTTGCTTACTATGATGATCCCACTGTTTCACCACGGCATGGTATTATGTGGACTGCCCTACTCTAACCCAGAATTACATACCACCTTATCAGGCGGCAGCCCTTATGGAGTGACTCATTTAGCCCAAGGCGACAATAAAAACAAACTCACTGATGAAGAACAAAGATTGTGTATCGAACAAGGCAGAAGATTAGCTGTGCTCGCCACAAAACTAGGTAATTAACCTGAATTCGGGACAAGTAATATGACATTTAACAGCACATTTTTTCGAAGATTAACCTTAACAAGTTACCTATTACTGATTGTTTGGCTTGTGGTTTGGCATTTTGTTTTAACCATAGATAAACCAACCTCAACTTTGTTCACTTTGTTATTTTGGATAGTACCCATTTTGTTACCTGCTAAAGGGTTATTAGAGGGTAAACCTTATACTTACGCATGGACCAATTTTATCGTCATGTATTATTTGTTACACGGTTTAACCGCTGTTTATGCCGTCGAAGGGGAAAGGTTGTATGCCCTAGTCGAAATAATATTGTGTAGTGCACTATTTACCGGATGTAGCTATTATGCGCGTATTAGAGGACGTGAACTCGGATTGGGTATTCGTAAATTAAAAGAAGAGCTATTAGAGGAAAAACAAGCCTTCGAAGGCCAAAGTAAAAGTAAAAGCTAAAGCTCCAAAATAGACTTAACAAAAGGAATGCTGAGTTTTCGCTGCTGTTGCAGGGATTGCTCATCAAGAATATCCAAAGAAGCTATCAAGGCTGGCATATCTCTTTGCCAATGAGTCACCAGATAGTTAGCCACATCCTTCGACATATTTAAGCCTCTATGCTGGGCTTTAACTATCAACGCTTGTTTTCGCTGCTCGTCGTTTAATGAATAAAGTTGAAAATTAGTGCCCCAAGATAGTCTAGATATAAGGTCGGGAAGTTCAAGGGTTAACTGTTTTGGAGGTTGATTACCTGTAATGACTAAGCAACTACTATTCAATTCATTAACTCTGTTGATCAAGTCAAATACGGCTATTTGCCAAGCACTTTCACCTTGCAATTTTTCAATATCGTCAAGACAAATTAAACGATAATGTTCCAGCCCTATGAGCACATCTGGTGACATATGTTGTTTTTCGTTAAAGCTTAAATAAATACAACTCTCACCTGCTATTTCTGCCTGTTGGCAAGTTGCATACAACAAATGACTTTTACCTAAACCAGAGTCAGAAAATAAATATGTCAGCCAATTATTGACCTTTTTATTTTCAAACTGACTAAATAGCTCTCGTAAGTGATTACAAGCTTGCAGATTTTGCCCAGGAATAAAACTGGCAAATGATTCTGTGTCTTTTAAGCCAATAGGCAATGATAGTTGACTATTTACTTGACCCAAAAGAATTCCAAACCAAGTATAGGCTGACCAAAATCATCAACAACAGGTCTTATTTTACTATCTAAATTCAAAGCGTTGGTTAAATCTTCAACGTCACCTAACAAATCTAATTCAAAGGTTGCCCTAGTGCCTTGCTGCTTAATGAGTGTGGCTTCATTAACAACACTCATATTTTCTAATGACTTTAAGGCTTGGCTGTAATAATTAAGAGAATCTATATTATTAACCACTATTTGAACTTTAGAATCTGTCTGGTCAATCTGAGTCAAATCGATCGCATATTTAAGAGATAACTGATCTGCCAATGCATCGATCAACCCCTCAGCAATACTCAACGGACTATCACCTTGGACTTGACCAGCCAATAGCCCCCCTCCTTCTATTATGGTCCAGTCAGACGACCATTTTGTCATCGACTTTTCATTCTCCATGACACTGTTTTGCGTGACATCAGATGATTGATTATCTGTCAGGTAAATTCTCGCAGAAAGTACAGACGGCACAGCATAACGCTCGCTGGCTTTGAATATTTGAGTACTAAAACCACCCCAAATATCATACACACTCAAAGTTTGTATATCGTCAAGATCCCATAGGGGAAACATTAATAAAATACCTCTTTGCGCTGCCCGTGTACTTAATTGTTGATAAATTTCTGAATATTCGTTTACTGTCGCAATTTGTCTGTCTGAACCATCAGACGACTTGATAGCTAACCAAATTAACGAATCTGGACGCCTTTTGTCCCAAACCGGAAAGCCAGCTTTGCGAATAAGGTTCTCCACTCGCTGGGGATCAAAATTTATCACCAAATAAAGTTGTGATTCTAGCTTTTCATAACTGTAAGACCTGACATAAGGAGTCACCTTAGTCATGGCATTTCTAATTTTTTGGTTAGTCAGTAAATCGTTATTACCTCGTACTTTAATCAGCACTTGTTTAAGGGCGAGACTAAAAGCATTATTTTGTTCCCGCTGGGACTGATCATCTACGGCAATCTTAGCATCGTACAAATCATCAATAACCGCTGCTTTTACGCTCTGCCAGCTTACTAGCCACACGAGCAAAAACACTAATAGCACAGGGTTTATTTTTATTGGCATCAGGGCCAACTCTCCTCAAAACAGTCTTTTAGAAATTTTCTGAAGGCTATTGTCTTTTATTTGTGAACAAAATTCATCAATTGTTTATCAATCTATATTCCCAATCCACCTAAAAATGAAAATTTAAGCGATATTTGCATATATATGTCAATATCTGTCGTTGGTATTATTTGTGCAAGCTGCTAAAATCTGCGCTCTTTTTTGCGGCCATAATTGAATTGAGGAAAATACGTGAGCGATAAAAACTCATCACTAAGTTACAAAGACGCTGGGGTTGATATTGATGCAGGCAACCAGCTAGTAGAAAGAATTAAATCGGTCGCAAAAAAAACTCACAGACCTGAAGTTAGAGGTGGTTTGGGTGGTTTTGGTGCTCTTTGTTCATTACCAGAAAAATATAAGAAACCTCTTCTAGTATCAGGCACAGACGGTGTTGGCACTAAACTAAGATTGGCTATGGACTTAAAGCAGCACAATGGCATTGGCATAGATTTAGTCGCAATGTGTGTTAATGACCTAATAGTGCAAGGCGCAGAGCCTTTGTTTTTCCTTGACTACTATGCCACCGGAAAATTAAATATTGATACTGCAGCAGAGGTTGTCACTGGCATTGGCAAAGGCTGTGAATTAGCCGGCTGCGCACTTATTGGCGGAGAAACAGCTGAAATGCCAGGCATGTATCATGGTGAAGATTATGATGTGGCAGGGTTTTGTGTAGGTGTAGTCGAAGCAGAAGATGTTATTGATGGTTCTCGGGTTGCTCACGGCGATGCGCTTATTGCTCTAGGCTCATCTGGTCCTCACTCTAATGGTTATTCTCTAATACGCAAAATCATAGAAGTATCCGCTAGTGATACAAGTGAAGCTTTGGAAGGCAAAGCCTTATCAGAACATTTGCTTGAACCTACCCGTATTTATGTAAAGAACGTATTGTCTTTATTGGAACAAATTCAAGTTAACGCCATTTCCCATATTACTGGCGGTGGCTTTTGGGAAAATATTCCGCGAGTTTTACCCCAGGGCACCAAAGCAGTGATTGACGGGTCTAGTTGGCAATGGCCAGCAATATTTAATTGGTTACAAGAAAAAGGTAACGTAACAACCCATGAAATGTACCGTACCTTTAACTGTGGTGTAGGTTTAATCATAGCCTTGCCTAGTGATAAAGCTGCCCAAGCGATTGAGATATTGAATAAGCTTGGCGAAAATGCATGGCAAATAGGTCATATAGAAAATAGTGATTCCGAACAACAGGTTGAGATCAATTAAGTGACTGAGCAAAAGTCCATAGTGGTATTGGTTTCAGGTAATGGTTCTAACTTGCAAGCGATCATCGATGACATTTCTGAGCATAAAATTAATGCCAAGATTTCAGCTGTTATCGCTAATCAAGAAAGCGCCTATGCGTTGACTCGTGCTGAAAACGCGGGTATTCCTGCTTTGTATATCGATCATAAAAGTTTTGCTAGTCGCGAAGAATATGATGCCAAAATGGCTAGTTGTATAGACGAGTTCAAACCGAATCTCATTGTATTAGCTGGTTTTATGCGTATTCTTACATCTTCCTTTGTTGAGCACTTTCAAGGTAGGATGTTGAACATTCATCCATCTTTGTTGCCCAAGTACAAAGGATTGCATACACACCAAAGGGCAATTGATGCTGGTGATAAAGAACATGGGGCATCGGTGCACTTTGTCACACCAGAGTTAGATGGCGGCCCGGTAGTATTGCAGTCTAAAGTGCCAGTGTTTGAACAACAAGATGAGCAAGAGTTAGCGGATCGAGTACAACAACAAGAACGTCAAATGTATCCTCTAGTAATTAAATGGTTTTGTGAAGATAGGCTAAAAATGATCAATAATAGAGCAGTACTAGACAACCAAATATTAGCTGAAGAGGGTTACGCTATTGGGTAAATCGATTATTCTTTTATCAATAACCTTAGTTTTAGGGCTGACTTTCGGTGCAAATAGCCCTGCTTATGCCGACTCCGAACAACTACAAGGTTTTGAAGCTGAATACATCGTCTATCGATTTGATAGAAGTTTAGGTAAAGCTAAGCTAAGCCTGAAAGCTGATAAAAACGATCTGTACAGGTTAGATTATTACTCTAAAGTCTCAGCTTTCTTTTTATCAGACGTTCGTTCTGAAACCAGTTTCTTTACTTTTAGTGATCAGCAATTACACCCCCTAACCTATGCTTATAGCCGCAGTGGAACAGGTTCGAATAAAAGCACCAAAATCCACTTTGATGCTGAAAAGTCAACAGTCACAGTCAATCAAGCGCAACCGATAGAATGGACTGGGCAGCTAGATAACCAGCTTTATCGCTTAGATGTGCAATTAAAATTAGCGTCAGGCAAACGTGAATTTGAATATAATATTGTTAATAACAGAGGAGAGTTACGCCATTATGAGTTAAAAGTTGTTGGCAAAGAACAACTCGACTTACCTTTTGGTATGATTGAAGGGATCAAGGTTAAAATTATTAGAAATAATTCATCAAGAGAAACAATAGCCTGGTTTTCTCCGCAACTTAACTATCAATTAGTTAAGCTACAACAATTTAAAGATGGTGACGAACAAGGTGAAATTCGTTTGAAATATTTCAAGTCTGAAAGCATCCAGCCAGAAACTAAAAACTGATCCCCTCAAACAACAACTACCCTATACTGGGGTTGCTCTGTTATCATTTTAATTGATACAGTTTTATTTGAAATATTCATCTCAATAATAGTTATAAACTGATCCTTAAACTTGATTTTCACATAGTATAAATATACTGTTGAAAATCTGGTCTGACCTCTAAAAATTGGAGCATCTATGCAAATCCTAATGTGGTTTTTATATGTAATAGCAGCGCTAGGCGTAACAAGCTATTTTCGAATGAAATTGTTTAATGCAACTATCGCAATATTTTGCCTATTTGTAGTTGGAAATATTATAGGTGTGATAGGTGAGTTTACCTGGTTAGCATTTTTAATTGTGGCCCTGCCCCTCAATATTGAATCGGTTCGTAAGCAATATATCAGTGAACCTATTTTAAAAATCTACAAAAAAATCATGCCTGAAATGTCGAGCACAGAAAAAGATGCCATCGATGCTGGCACGGTTTGGTGGGATGGCGAAATATTTAGTGGTAACCCAAATTGGCAAATGCTCCATAACATTCCTCAAGCTCGTCTAACCGCTGAAGAACAAGCATTTTTAGACGGTCCGGTAGAAGAAGTCTGTAAAATGTGTGATGACTGGGAAATCACCCACAAAAATGCCGACCTATCTGCAGACGTGTGGCAGTTCCTAAAAGATCATAAGTTCTTTGCCATGATCATCAAAAAAGAATTTGGTGGTTTGGACTTTTCTGCATATTGCCAATCTCGTGTGCTACAAAAGTTATCTAGTGTCAGTGCTGTGCTATCCACTACTGTAGGTGTGCCTAATTCATTAGGGCCTGGTGAGTTATTACAACACTACGGAACTGAAGAACAACAAAATCATTATTTACCAAGATTAGCAGTGGGTGATGAAATTCCCTGTTTCGCACTAACAGGTCCAGAAGCGGGTTCCGATGCAGGCTCATTACCTGACAGCGGCATAGTGTGCAAAGGACAATGGAACGGCGAAGAGATACTCGGTATGCGCCTTACCTTTGATAAGCGTTATATCACCTTAGCCCCAGTTGCGACTGTAATTGGCTTGGCTTTTAAAATGTATGATCCAGACGGATTATTAGGTGATGAGCAAGAATTAGGGATTACCTGTGCATTATTACCGAGAGACACTGCAGGAATGGAAATAGGCAACCGCCATTTCCCATTAAATGTTCCCTTCCAAAATGGTCCAATCAGAGGTCAGGATATTTTTGTACCTTTAGATTACATTATTGGTGGTACCAAAATGATCGGCCAAGGCTGGCGTATGTTAGTTGAATGTTTATCTGTGGGTCGTGTTATTACCCTACCATCAAACTCAGCAGGTGGAGCCAAGAGTATTGCTCTGGCTACAGGCGCTTACGCGCGTATTCGTCGTCAATTTAAAATGCCTATAGGTAAAATGGAAGGCATTGAAGAGATGTTAGGCCGTATAGGAGGTAATGCTTACTTGATGGACGCAGTCACTTCCTTTTCAACTAAAGGCATAGATTTAGGTGAGAAACCTTCGGTTATATCCGCTATCTGTAAATATCATTTAACAGAAAAAATGCGTCAGGTAATTAATGACTCCATGGATGTACATGGTGGCAAAGGCATTATGCTTGGAGCCAATAACTATTTAGGCCGTGCCTATCAAGGTGCACCTATTGCAATTACAGTTGAAGGCGCCAACATTCTAACCCGTAATATGATGATATACGGACAAGGAGCCATGCGCTGCCATCCTTATGTATTAAAAGAATTACTAGCAGCCAACAACCCTGATGCAGACGAAAGTTTAGAGCAATTTGATGAAGCAGTATTTGGACATATTGGTTTTGCAATCAGTAACTTGTTCCGCAGTTTGTGGTTCTCATTAACAGCCGCTCGTTTTACTAAAGCACCTTTTAGCGATGAAACAGCAGGCTATTATCGTTCAATGCAACGTTATAGTTCTAATATGGCCTTTTTATCTGATGTTGCCATGGCAGTCTTAGGTGGCGAATTAAAACGTCGTGAACGTATTTCTGCTCGTTTAGGTGACGTATTGAGTTATCTATATCTCACCTCATGTGTATTAAAACGTTTTGATGATGAAGGACGCAAAGCAGACGATTTACCTTTGGTGCACTGGGCTATGCAAGATAGTTTACATAAACTAGAAATCGCCATGGAGGAGTTATTCGACAACTTCCCTTCAAAGATAATGGGTAAAGCACTTAAATTAATTATCATGCCTTTTGGTAAAAAATATAAGCGCCCATCTGATCAGTTAGAGCATGACGTTGCCAAACTGTTGCAGACACCCAATGAAGCACGTAGCCGCTTAGGTGCTGGACAATATTTATCTCGGGTTGAAGGTAACTTGATGGGTGATTTGGAACAAACCCTTGAAAACGTAGTAGCCGCAGAACCTATTTATAATAAGATATGTAAGGCAGCTAAAGAATATCTACCTTTTACCGAGTTAGATAAGGTGGCGGATAGAGGTCTGGAATTGCAAGTGATTACCGAAGAACAAGCTACTTTGCTTAGAGAAACAGAGAAAGGGCGATTACGCACTATCAATGTTGATGACTTCAAACATAGTGAATTGGTACAAACAGTTGAAATAGAAAAACCAAAAAGAAAACCACGAACCACCAAAACTGCTTAAGCATTATTTTAAAGCCCTGTTAATCAGGGCTTTTTTTTAGAAGCAAAGTGAAGTATCAAGATAATTAAACAACCAAATCAGCAATTTGGTCATAATAAACATTCTTAAATTAAAAAAACAAGCTCATAAAAAACTGGTTTTGCAGCACAGAGCGCGGTTAATTACCTTTTCTTACAGGGGCAATCGAAGAATAGTTACCCCCTAAACACCCGCTGCGCATGTGTTACTAGCCCTGATGTCACACTACCAAAATGATTACCTATCACTACTTCAACATCTGGAAAGATTGAGTTTATCCAAGTTTGAATGACCGGCGAAACCGCGGTGCCTCCGGTAACGAATATGCTGTCGGGTTGGGTGCCCGCTAGTTGTACACATTCGTTAATGAGTACTTCAAATTGCCTTAATTCATCCTTGATGGCATCGCTTAATGCCACTCGACTGATAGGTACCAGCAGATCATCTTCTATATAATGAAGTGGTAAACTGATGTTTTCGTTGCCTGATAGTTGGATTTTCGCCATTTCAGCACTTTGGTTGAGTCTGAGTCCTAGTTTACGATCTCTTAGTGTTCTTAATCTTTCGAGTCGTTTGTCTTCGCACATGCTGCAGAATCTTGCTAGTTCAATGCCTGTTCTATTAGCACTAAAGTCCTGCTGTGCCCTAACATCATTAATATTGACCGCTTGGCTAAATAAAGTAATAGGCACAGGTAGGCCGTTGTTTAACATGGCGTTTTTACCAAAGTGGGGCATTATTGTCATTAGGGCCAATTTGTTATCAAGATCAATACCCCCTACCCTTTTACCCGAATAACTTAATATGCCAGTTTCTCTAGTGTCAGAATGAATATAACTAGGCCCTAGTTTTAGCATGGAACAATCGGTGGTACCTCCTCCCAGATCGAGAATAAGTACCACTCTATCTTTCGTCAGTTGTGTTTCATAATGGTAGGCTGCGGCTACAGGCTCCATTAAAAACTCAACATCTTTAAACCCCACTTTTTTGGCGGCTTTATCTATGATTTGTAAGGCTTGTTTGTTGCCATCATTTCCTTGTAGGCCATGAAAATTAACAGGTCGGCCAATGACAACTTGGTCTAACTCAATTCCCTTTACATATTCACTTTCTTGTTTAATAAAAGACAACATTTTTTCAACTACAGTTGAAAACACTAGTTGCTGGGCGGCAGAAATATTAGCCCCAAGAAAGGATTTGGGTGACTTAATGAAAAAACCGTTTTCAGGATCAGCAATATGAGCTAGTTCGGCTTCTTTACCGAAGATAACCTCGCGGTTGGATTGCAAGGCTTGCATTACACTTTGTGATTTTTGGCTGGTTTTAGCGTCTTCACGATTTTCTTTGCGTATTTGTTTACGAAACACACTAACCAGTTCCTCATCACTTAAAATACGTACATCTTTTGACTTATCGCCATTATTAATACGTTGTGATTGAGCGGTCTTTTGTGCACGAACTCGCTTAGATAACTCTAACTCTGAAACCTCTTCAGCTTGGATCACGCCGTGTTCTAAAAAGATACAAGAAGACAGCCTAGTTTCACCATCTTCTAATGGAATGAGTACAGTTTCATTATTATCTATTATGCCGATCGAACAATTGGATGTACCGAAATCTAATCCTGCAAACATAAGAACTCACCCTTGTGGCAATTAAAAAGTTGAGCGTTTTAGCCCATTTAACAGATGGCGTCAACGAGACATTTGAAATGAATTCAATAATTTCAAACTCAAAGAGAGTTATCTAAATTAAATGTATTGGTATCACCACAGATATGTAGTTCTACAGAAGTGTTATTTTCTAAGAGTGAGAATGTAAAAGCTCTTATAAAACAGGCTCTTACATCCCCTAACATTTACTTAACCTAACAAGTAACGATAGCTCGGTTAAAGCTAGCAACTACCAAGTTTGCATCAGAAGCCGATTGTTTTATTGGATTGTGCTCAACCGGCTTCTTCGGGATATATCTAACTTTCCTCTTTTGCAAATATATCGCGATATTGATCCCGTAATTCTACTTTACGTACTTTCCCCGTTCCCGTCACCGGCAGTGAATCACAGAAAAAAATAGCCTTAGGCACTTCGAACTTGCCTAAGTGAGCTTTACAGTGCAATTCTATTTCTGCCTTATCCAGTTCAGCCCCTGATTGGGTTATCATACATACACAAACAGCTTCGCCCCAGTGAGGATGGCTTATACCAAATGCAGCTGCTCGCTCTACGCCCTCAAGGGATTCTAAGATCTGCTCAACTTTCTGGGATGATACATTTTCGCCGCCGGATTTAATGGTATCTTTTATGCGATCAATAAACAGTAACTGCCCTTCGTTATCAATTAAACCAAGATCGCCAGTATGGTGCCAACCAAATCGAACGGCTTCATCGGAAGCCTCAGAGTTTTTAAAATAGCCACTCATCACTTGTGGGCCTCGCCAGACTATTTCACCAACTTCACCATTTGGCAATTCATTACCAAACTGGTCCATAATTGCTTGTTCTGCTGTGCAAACAGGGACCCCCCAGTAATTACCTTCAGCAAATTCGGTTAATGTTTGATCACGATAGATGCAAGCCAAAGGGGCAAACTCTGTTTGTCCACTGCCTAAATGCATAACACAACCAAAGGCCTTGCGTACTTTATCCAAACTTTGTCGGCTCATCGCAGCCATGGCGTAAACGCCCGTTTTAAACTTTCTGAAATCACGTTTTTCGATATCAGGGGTAGCCAATAAAGCATTCCACATCATAGGAAGTAATACCGCGGTTTCAATTTGTTCTTGTTCAATACTGTTAATAATTAAGCTAGGTTCGAATGCCGCATGTAATACAGCACAGCCACCTCGTAATAGGATTGGATACAAAATAGATAAGGCTGCACAGTGAAACAGCGGTAACACTACCATCATGCGACTTTGTTTAGTGATATCCAATTCGATAACACCAGCCAGTGCAGACATCATCAAGGTTAAGTGGGAAGATTCCACAGCCTTCGGCCTTGAGGTGGTACCTGACGTATAAATCATATGAGCGGTATCACGATCGACAATAATACGATCTTCAATTTCAGTTGTGTTTTGAGGCACAATTAATTCATCTAGTCCGAAGTTAGCTTGGCCTTTTTCTGAGCCTATTTGCGCAGTGAGCACTATGTTATCGCTATTGCTGCAAAGCGATAAAACGATGTCGGTAAAGAGATCTTCATAAACGATGGCTACAGACTCACTGTGCTCAAAGTTATAGCGAATGTCATCGATATTTTGCATAAAATTAATGGGAACCACAATCACGCCAAGCTTGTAGCATGCAAAATAAACCACCACCATATCTCGTTGGTTAGTCGAAATTAAAGAAAGTTTATCGCCTTGTTTTAGGCCCTTTGAGATAAGACCGTACGCGAGCTGGTTAACGCGGTTATTTAACTCGCCATAGGTTGTCTCACGGCGCACTCCTTTAGGAAAATCGACTAGTGCGGTTTTACCAGCACTGTCTCGGCTGCGTCGCCTCAATAAGTCTCCCATTGCGACTCGTTCAATCAGATTTTTTTCCAGCGCTTTATCTCTCATCTTCAGATCCTTAGGCGATAACATACCGTTTTTTTAGTTTTTATAGGTAATTGCCATGCTAAGTCGAACTCAACAACATCACTCACTGAATGTCTATTGGCAATTTCAATGTTGTTTTCTAACGCAATACCTCGGGTAATTCAGAACGGTGGAAACCGTCCCATGTGTCACTATTACTTGGCTTCTCATTGGTTAAAGGGAATAGCGCAGGGGCCGAGCCCATGTTTGAGCCACCATCCACCCAAATAGATTGTCCGCTAATAAAATTTGCACCATCGCTCATTAAAAAACATATAACAGAGGATATTTCTGCCTCACAGGCAATACGCCCTAATGGCACAGCATATTTCAGGTTGCGTAAAGCCACTTTCATTTCATCTGGATAGGTATCAAGCCCTGAAGATGCCACCCAACCTGGGGCAACGGTATTAACCCGCACACCATGCCGCCCCCATTCCCATGCAGCCGTTTTGGTCAGGTTTTCGACACCCGCTCGAGCAGCACCAGAGTGCCCCATACCGGGCATGCCATTTTTGTTGTCCGCGGTAATGTTGACAATACTGCCGCCATGGGTTTTGAAATGTTGTTTAAACATTTCTCTGGCCATTAAAAAGCCGCCCACTAAATTAGTTTGTACAACCGTTTCAAAACCTTTCTTACTAATGGCTTCTAGAGGTGCACGAAACTGACCTCCTGCCACATTAACAAGACCGTGAATACGAGTGTTTTTTTCAAGAATTTGTCCAATGGTTTCAGTCACTTTTTCTTCGTCGCGGATGTCTATCCCGTAGTATTGTGCTTCACCACCATCATCGGTTATTTCTTGCGCCGTTTTACGAAGCTTTTCTACTGTCCGTCCTAACAACAACACTGTGGCACCAAGAGATGCTAATTCGTGAGCGGTGCAGCGCCCAATGCCGCTGCCTCCACCAGTAATGATGATAGTTTTGCCACTGAAGCTTTTCGCCGCAAGGCTAGATTGATAACCCATAGTTGTACCTCTTTTCAAAATGAAGATGATTTTTTGTCTAAACTGACCAACATAATACAGCTCGGATCATAGGGAAATGGCGTCATACACCCCAACTTTTGGGTACGTTAACTAGCATCGATAACAACATCTGCGCCGCTGCTTTTCCTTGAGAATCTATTCGGAGAGATGCCGTTCCGCCTCCACCTAACGCTTCGGTCATCAGGAAGTTAAAACCATCAATTCCAGGCACATTAAAACGCTCCACCTCACCTTCAACCTGATGAGAAAAATAGTCTTGCACCGCTTTGGCTGTTACCTGATGGAAAAGAACCGGTAAGAACTTAGCTTCACGTGAAATAATGCCAATGTTCACATTATTACCTTTGTCACCACTACGTGCGTACACCAGTTTTGATAAGGGCACGGTTACCATTTCATCTTCCGTTAACCTTTCATTTTTTGTACGCTGCGCGGCGTACGAGCTTGCCAAAGCTCGATCTGAATGTTCAGGACTCAGATAACACTTTTCAATAATTGGATCATTGTTTAGTTGCACGATTACAGGCACTAAGGACTTATCTATCATTGTCGAATGAACACGTATTAGGGGTTGTGGTTTGGGGCGACCAGCACCAAACCCGCACATCCCCGGTGCGGCGGATGTGGCAAGGTAAGCAATTTCTTGAGAAGTGAATTGTAATGCTTCCTTAGAGTCGTGGTGCAAGCCAAATTTAACCATCACTTCGCGAGTATTTTGTGCTTTTGCATGTGGCCCGTAAGTCGCCTCTGAACCAATAATTTCTAAATTAGTATCGCGATAACTAGGCCAGCCTTTTTCGGCAAACGTTCGTTCAGTGCGTTTTATGAGTGCATCGACGTTAGCTTGGCCTTTTTCAACACAACGCTCTCCCCCCATAAAGAAAGAGCTCATTAGTTTGTAGCCATCCACATAAGTGGCACAGACTTTATATTGATCTCCTGGGGCTCGCCCTTTGGCTCCAGAAACACGTACGCGATTTTTCGCCACTTGTTTCAGCTCAATATTGCTAAAGTCGCAGGCAACGTCGGGTAATAGATAATTAGCCGGATCACCAATTTCATATAAAACTTGCTCGCCTACAGTCGCGGTACTTACCATGCCGCCAGTATTTGGTGCAATACAAATATCAAAATCACCGTTACTACTTACTTCTGCAATGGGGTAACTCATATTGGAAAAATCGGGGACTAAATGCCAATCTGTAAAGTTGCCTCCTGTGCACTGTGCACCACACTCCAGTACATGACCCGCCAGCGCACCTTGGGCTAACTTGTTGTAATCGTTTTGGTTCCAAGAAAACTCATGTATTAATGGAGCAATGGTCAGCGCACTATCCACGATACGACCTGTAACAACTATATCCGCACCAGCGGCTAAGGCGTCAGCTATGGGCTGTGCACCTAAATAGGCATTGATACTCGCTAGTCGTTTAGGCAAGGGCTGTTTGGATTGAGTTTCTGATAAATCGCAATCGGATAACTCACTGCGCCTAGCTGATAAATCGTCGCCATAAACACCCGCAATATTTAGATTTATATCTAATTCACTACAAAGTTGTTTAAGTGCCGCAATACAACTAGGCACATTCATGCCACCAGCATTGGCAATCACTTTGATCCCTTTCTTTGCACAGTCCTGCAAAACATCCTTCATAGCGACAGTGACAAAATCAACAGCGTAGCCATAACTATCGTTTCTGGCTCGAGCCTGTGACAATATTGCCATGGTCACTTCAGCTAAATAATCAAAAATAAGGTAGTCAATTTCACCGCCATCAACTAATTGTCGAGCTGATAGTTGACTGTCGCCGTAAAATGCCGAGGCTCCGCCAATTCTTACTGTTTTATCTGTCATAAAAACCTTCGTTATTTTTTTAAATTTTCCACTTGATCAGATGCGATAGTGACCAGTAGCTGTTTGGATTTAACTTGCTGGCCTATTGCCACGCCAACAAATTCCACTCGTCCCTTTACCGCCGCTTTCATTTGGTGTTCCATCTTCATGGCTTCCATTACCACTAAAATTTGCCCCACCTCAACTTCGTCATTATCCTGCACCAATACATCGACAATCACGCCGTCCATAACAGCCTTAACGTCACCGCTACCTTCGGTGCCATTTACCACAGCGGGTTTGTGGGTGATATTCTCAAATCTATAGTGTCCAGTACCATCATCTAGAAACAGTACATTTTGTTGTAATACATAGTGACAAGGTTCACGTATGCCCTGTTCAATAACCACACATTGATTTTCAAAATGGGAAATGACGTCTAATTCGGTTGCGCCGCTATCTGTAGACACCCAATAGTGGTTTTCTTGCTTTGTAAGATGTATGTCGTAAGTCTGGCTGTTAAAATCTAGCTTAAAGTTATATGCCTCTCCCGCAGCACTGCGCCACGTAGAGCCCCCTGCCAGTTCGTGCTGATAATAAAGTACGGCGGCACGGGCTAACGTGCTCACTGTGGCAGTATCACGGCACACACTGTCGTCATCACCGAAATGTTGTTCGATAAAAGCGGTAGTGGCCTCACCCGCTAAAAAAACCGGGTGCCTCAACACATTTTGTAAAAATAGTTTATTGGTATTAACACCTAACAGTTGGGTGTCTTGAGTCGCGCTGGCAAGGCACCGCGCCGCGGCTAAACGGTTGTCTGCGTATGCTATAATTTTTGCCAACATTGGATCATAATGAGGGCTCACCACGTCTCCGGTGTTGATCCCGTGATCAATTCGAATACCTTGGCGGTGCTCTGTTGTTTGCCATAATAAAACTTCCCCTGTCTGGGGCATAAAGGCATTACGAGGGTCTTCGGCATAAAGACGCACTTCTATCGCATGTCCTGTTATAACAATCTCTTGTTGCTTTAATGGCAGAGGCTCACCTGCAGCCACTAATAATTGCCATGCCACAAGGTCTTGCCCAATCACCAGTTCGGTCACGGGGTGTTCAACTTGTAAACGTGTATTCATTTCTAGGAAATAAAAGTTTTTGTCTTTATCAACTAAAAACTCGACCGTACCTGCACCTTTGTAATGACAGGCCTTCGCGGCTTCAACCGCCGCATTGCCCATACGTTGCCGCAATTCATCATCCACAAAAGGCGATGGCGCCTCTTCCACCACCTTTTGATGTCGGCGTTGTATAGAACAATCTCGTTCGCCTAGGTGTACGGTATTTCCAAAGGCGTCAGCAAACACTTGGATCTCGATATGACGGGGTTCTATTACTGCCCGTTCTAAAATTAACTCACCACTTCCAAAGGCGTTTTGTGCTTCAGAGCGCGCGGTTTTAATATGACCGGCCAGCTCTGTTTCCTTCCAAACCAGCCGCATACCTCGTCCACCGCCACCGGCCGATGCTTTGACCATAAGGGGAAAGCCAATCTGCTGTGCTTGTTGGATAAGTACCTGATCACTTTGCTCCTCCCCCTGATAACCAGGAATACAGGGAACACCCGCGGCTAACATGGCCACTTTGGATAGTCTCTTACTCCCCATAAGCTCAATGGCATCAGCATTTGGGCCAATAAAGGTAATACCGGCTTCTTCGCAAGCACGTGCAAACGAGGCATTTTCTGACAAAAAGCCATAGCCTGGATGAATCGCATCGGCGCCGGTTTTTATTGCCGCAGCAATAATTTTTTCTGCAACTAAGTAGGAGTCCCCTACACTAGCCGCCCCAACACACACAGCTTGGTCTGCTTCAAGTACATGGCGAGCCTGGCTATCGGCTTGGCTGTATATCGCGACAGTTCGATAACCCAATCGTCTAGCTGTTTGGATCACCCTTACGGCAATTTCACCACGGTTCGCAATCAGTATTTTATTCAGTGTTTTCATCATCGACTCGTTATTGATCCACTCAATGTTGTTGGGCTATTGCAAGTAATAAATGACATAAATTACTCACACCAATTTGGTTTTCTTTTTTGTAAAAAGGCCTGTGTACCTTCTTTACCTTCCTCGTTGGTCAATGATTGGGTAAATGTATCTGCGGCCTCATCTAACAGTGATTCGAGATCAATCTGACCTACCTTCAACATCAACGCTTTAGTAGCGGCATTAGCTTTAGGCGCACAGCGTCTAATGTGTTTGATGACCTTATCTAGCTGTGCTTGCATTGCTTCTGGTGAAAGACTGACAAAATGAACAATACCTAATGCCTTTGCTTCTTCACCATTAATTCGTTCACCTAAAAGCGCCAAACGACGGGCATGGGTTAACCCTATGCGAGCAACAACAAAAGGGGCGATTTGTGCGGGAATAACACCCAAACCAGTTTCAGGCATTGAAAAAAGAGAATTTTTATCCGCAATAGCCACATCAGAAATGCACGCCAAACCAAATCCGCCTCCAAGTACCGCACCTTCAAGTACAGTAACAACCACTTGCGGTGCATGGTTCACTAGGGTAATCATACGTCCAAAACTTCGATTGAATTCCCACACTGTTTTGTGCCGTTGTTCTTCATTTGCCGCATCTTTATGCATGTCAGAAATATCGCCTCCAGCGCAAAAATTTCCGTCACTGCCGCGAATAATTACTGCTCGAATTTGGCTGTCATCGGCAATGCTTGTAAAAACACTGGTCACTTCGTTCACCAAGGCTAAATTCATGGCATTCTTTTTATGGGGACGGTTTAAGGTGATAGTTAACACGCCCTTATTAGAGGTCACCACTATCTCTTGGTACTCTTGCTGTTTTGAAATCAACATATTTCTTTATCTCTTTAAGTTACATCTAAAGCAAATCTCGTAGAAAATACTCAAGCGTAGAGGCTTAGAGTAAAATCAATTATTAGAAGCGAGCCACCCCAAAAGAGCTGGAATTTACCGTACGCTTATCGCCCTCTTGGCAAATCTCCAAGGTATACGCCAAAACTTTTCGGGTATCGCGGGGGTCTATCATCCCGTCATCCCACAAACGGGCAGAATTAGCTAAAGCACGAGATTTAGCTTCAATAACATCGACTGTGCCTTTTTCTAATGCATCGAGCCTGTCTTCATCAATATTGCCACTTCTGGCCATTTTGGCTTTAGCTACGGTTCTTAACACACTGCCCGCTTGAGCTGGCCCCATAACTGACACCACCGAACGTGGCCAAGCAAACATAAAACGTGGATCTATGCCTCGCCCCGCCATGGCATAGTTACCAGCACCAAAAGATCCCCCTAAAACAATACTTATTTTGGGAACGCTGGTATTGGTCACTGCTTGAATAAGTTTTGCACCATGTTTGATAATACCCGCGCGCTCAGATTCTGTGCCCACCAGAAAGCCTGTAGTGTTGTGGAGAAATACGATAGGAGAACCAGACTGTTGACATAATTGTATAAACTGAGCGGCTTTGGCAGCCCCTTGAGCGGTAATAGGTCCATTATTTCCAATCACACCACAAGGCATACCACACACTTCTAAATGGCCGCAAACCGTACCTATGTCATAGTCGGCTTTAAAATCTAGGAAGTCAGAATCGTCGGCAATTCTGGCTATAACTTCGCGCACATCGTAGGGTGTTTTTGCATCTTTAGGTACGATGCCGAGCATTTCGTCAGGATCATACATAGGTGCCTTATATGCTTTTTTAGCAGGCGAGATGGTGTTTTTATTCCAACCTAAACTGCGGACAATTTCACGGGCAACCCGAATACCATCGGCGTCATTTTCAGCTTGATAATCTGCCACACCTGACACTGAACTGTGCATTTCTGCACCGCCAATATCTTCGTCTGTGGCAATTTCACCGGTAGCAGCTTTCAGCAAGGGCGGACCCGCTAGATACACAGTTGACTGCTTTCGGATCATCACTACATAATCTGACAGTCCGGGCTGATAGGCCCCTCCGGCTGTTGCGCTTCCATGCACCACGGTAATTTGTGGAATACCGGCAGCAGACAACTTTGCCTGCAAAGCAAAACCTGCACCTGAAAAACCAAACCAGTCACCCAAAGAGGTTAAATCACCACCACCACTTTGCGCTAGGGCTAAAACGGGCAACTTACTTTGCAATGCAATATTGTACATTCGCTGACGTTTAAAGCTGCCAAGCTGAGTGATACTGCCGCCTTTGGTAAGGTAGTCATCTACCAATACCATGCAGCGGGAACCGGAAACATAACCAATACCAACAATGACACCACCACCAGCGGCTGAACCGTCGGTATCACCTTCTTGCATGTAGCCACATAATGTCGACAACTCAAGAAATGGCGCGCCGGGATCTAATAAAAGATTCAAGCGCTCTCTAGGCGGAATTAAACCACGCTTGATGTATCGCGGTGCTTTTTCTTGTGCCATGTGGATGACACGTTTTTCGATGCCACGCACCTCTTCTACCGCGTCGAGCATTACGGTGGCATTTTGCTTGTATTGTGTTGATTGTGTATCAAGCTTGGAATGGATGATTGCCATGTTTTCAACCCGTATTTGTTGTTAATGAAGGAGCTTAATTGCTACCGTTTTTACGCAATTCATGAACCGTTATTGCTAAAGGATGGCTTGTGGACAGCCTCTTGATATTGGTTTTTTAGTTGTTGAACTAACTCAGTCATAGGCAATACATCTTTGATACCGGACACACCATGCCCTGCACTCCAAAAATCTTTCCATGCATTGCTTTCTCCTAGATCAAGATCAACAAGTGTTTTGGCTTGATAGCTTTTTAAATCAACCCCAGCACGGGCGATTGACGGTTTGAGAAAATTACATTTCACACCTGTAAATGTGTCGGTATAGACTAGATCTTTGATTTCAGACGTCACCAACATTGATTTATAGTCAGCTTCCACTTCAGCTTCTTCGGTAGCAATAAATCTTGTACCCATATAGCTAAAATCAGCCCCTAAAATTTCCGCAGCGCGCACGCCGTAGCCATCATTAATAGCACCGGCTAAAGCTAACGGCCCATCCCAAAACTCGCGTATTTCCCTGACCAACGCAAAGGGATTAATCTCACCGGCATGTCCGCCGGCACCTGCGGTAACAATAATGATGCCGTCAACACCTGCCTCGACGGCTTTTTTTGCATGTTCGGCCCGAATGACGTCATGAAACACAATACCGCCCCACTGGTGAACTTCTTCAACCACTTCGGCTGGATTGCCTTGACTGGTGATCACAAAGGGTACTTGATGTTTCTTCACAACAGCGCGGTCATTGTGCAAACGAGTATTAGACGGATGAACAACAAGATTAACCGCAAAGGGTGCAGTTGGCTTATCGGGGTTTATCTTCGCAAATGTCTCTAATTCTGTGGAAATTTCCGTGATCCAGCTGTCGAGTACGTCTTGAGTGCGGGCATTAAAGGTGGGAAACGAACCCACAATGCCATTTTTACAAGCACTGATCACCAAAGTTGGAGTCGACACTAAAAACATAGGGGCGCAAATGACCGGTAAACTTAACTTGTTTTTAAATAATGCTGGAATAGCCATTTAGATTGCCCTTTACACTGCTATTTAGGTTCACATTGGATAAACATGACACGTCACGTTACCCAGATCAGTTGTAGTTATCTACGCTTTGGAAATATGTCCATATGCTTGGCAATAATGCCCAACATCATTTCGTCACTGCCACCGGCAATCGATAAAATCCTGGTATCACGATAGGCTCTGGAAACAGAGTTATCCCACATGAATCCCATACCACCCCAGTACTGCATACACGCGTCAGTGACTTCCCGCCAAAGTCGCCCGGATTTGAGTTTAGCCATAGACGCTAGATAAGTTGCATCTTCGCCACTCACATGTTGATGACATGCCTTCCATGTTAGCGCGCGAAGGGCCTCTACTTCGGTTTGTAACTCAGCAAGGCGAAAATGTACCACTTGGTTATCTAACACTGGCTGACCAAAAGTGTGACGTTCGCGACACCAAGCGATGGTGTCTTGAATGACCCTCTCCATACCCTGCAGAGCACAAGCGGCTGCGTACATCCGCTCTTCTTGGAATTGCATCATCTGCATGGTAAAACCACGATTTTCTTCGCCAACGCGATATCGTTTGGGCACACGCACATTATCGAAGAAAATTTGACCTGTATCACTGGCTCGCATGCCCAGTTTGTTCAACGGTTTAGATACCTCAATACCAGGCGTATCTAGTGGCACAATAATGAGTGACTTATTAGCATGGACATTACCCTCACTGGTATTGGCCAACAAACAAACCCAATCACCTTGGGTAGCATTGGTGATCCACATTTTAGTGCCGTTTATAAGATAATCATCGCCGTCACTTTTTGCCGTGGTTTTTAAACCTGCCACATCAGAGCCTGCGCCCGGCTCACTAACACCAATACAGGCAACCATGTCTCCAGCAATAGCAGGTGTTAGAAACTCACGCTTCAATTCGTCGCTACCGAAGCGCGCCAAGGCTGGTGTGGCCATATCAGTTTGCACACCAATTGCCATGGGTAACGAACCACCATAAGCCCGCCCAAGTTCCTCTGCAAACACCAGGTTATAGCTATAATCTAATCCGGCGCCACCAAAGGCTTCTGGTTTATGAATGCCTAATAGTCCTAAGTCACCCATCTTTTTGAATAACGAATGTAAAGGAGCCTTACCAGCAGCCTCCCACTCATCAATAAAGGGATCCATTTCCTTATTTACAAAATCTCTAACTGTCTTTCTCAGCGCATCATGCTCAGGCGTTAATTGCATTGTTATCTCCAGAATTAGTATCACTATCAATATATTAAAGTGTAAAGAAAATGTTAACACCGTGACTTAGGACAATTAACTGGCTATTCGGGCCATTTTTGTAAATAATCCCCTAAAAAACAACAAGGTTACTTATGTTGAAGCACGTTACGATCTACGCTTGTGAAAATACCCTTGGGCTAAGTATTGGCCTCACCCACGATGTTTTTGCGTTTGCGTCTACCTTACAAGAACGTTTATTGGGCGAACCCATTAACATTTCGTTAGTGACCTTAGATGGTAAACCTACGTCCACATTTAGCGGTTTGGCGGTGACACCTGATTGTTCCTTAGATGACATTCAAGATACTGATTTAGTTATCCTGCACAGTGTTTGGGGAGATATGAATGATTTACTTGTGCAGCAACGTCCCTTATACCCTCGTCTTAGAGAATGGCATAAACAAGGTAAGCCAATTATGGCCGCAGCTACTGGCGGCTACTTTTTAGCGGAGGCCGGGTTATTAGATGACAGAATAAGTACCACTCATTGGCATAAACAAGCCCATTTTGCGCAAGCCTATCCGAAAATCGATGTACGTCCCGATCGCTTTATTACTGCGGCAGGTGAAATATACTGCTCGGCAGGCATGAATGCGGCATTGGAGATTATAGTTTATTTACTCTCGCGGCTATCTAGCCCAGAGGTAGGAGAGGCAGTAGAACATGCATTTTTAGTTGATTTTCGACGCAGCGATCTAGGTGAATTCACATCCATGGGTCATCAAACCTACCACCAAGACGATAAAATTTTATCCGTACAACAATGGTTAGAAATTCATTTTATGAAACCTATAACCATCGAAGAACTTGCGAGCAAGGCTAATATGAGTACCCGCACTTTTAAACGACGCTTTAAAGATGCCACCTCAGAAACACCACTCGCCTACATACAGCAGTTGAGAATTGAGCAAGGCAAAGAGTACCTTAAGCATAGTGATAAGAGTGTGGAAGAAATTTCATGGTCGGTAGGCTACCAAGATGCCGGGCATTTCAACCGATTGTTCAAGCGAACATATGGAATGAATGCATCTGCCTGGCGGAAAAATCACCGTTTGTATTGAGTTTGCGATTAAATAAGCATTGCCAAAGATATTATGAATACAAGAAATGAACACAAAGTAAAAATATTAGAGCAGTACTGAGAAGAGAATTAATTGGTCGGTGTGATAGGACTCGAACCTACAACCCCTTCACCCCCAGCCAATGACGGCCGCTACCAAATTACGATAGTCTAAAGATGATGAGTTTAGAAATAGAGGGTAATAAATTAATTGGTCGGTGTGATAGGATTCGAACCTACGACCCCTTCACCCCCAGCCAATGACGACCGCTACCAAATTACGGTAGTCTAAAGATGATGAGTCTAGAAATAGAGGGTAATAAATTAATTGGTCGGTGTGATAGGATTCGAACCTACGACCCCTTCACCCCCAGCGAAGTGCGCTACCAAGCTGCGCTACACACCGACCGAAGCTGGGCAGTTTACGGAATTTTTTTTTGTTTGCAACGGATAATAGTTGCTAAATGGGCGTTTGCTTAATTGTTAGACAAATTCCTGCCTTTTCTGGCACTTTATTTAATCAAAAATAATAAAAAGCCCCGTTTTCACGAGGCTGCATAAACAGATTAACTTAATCTTTCTTACAAGGTGCTGCCGTCTTTAAATTCAATCACTGGCCATTCGTCATTGGCTTGACTAATGTGTTTAGGAATACTTTCACTCCAAGCTTCTTTAACAGATAGGTTTTTGTTTACGTATAACACCCCATCCACAACTTCAAAGGCTTTACCATCAATCTCGAACTTTTTACCAAAGGTGGCGCCGTAAGCACAAAACCCACCATATGCAGGTGCATATTTAGCTGGCGAGGCAGCAAAAACATCTCTGTTTTCTGCTGAGCTAAAACGGTATATGGCATCGTTGTATACTGCAGTGTATTGCGCACTTCCCAATACTGCTTTATTTTCAGTAAAATAAGCCACCGCATCATGGCCAGCCAAAATAACACTGTTTTTGTCTGTTTCTGTATCAAATCCAGCGAATGAAAATGAAGACATACTAATAGCTGCGACTGCGAACAATGTTTTGAGGTTAAATAATTTTTTCATGATTTATTCCCGTGTTTAAAAATGTTGCCTTACTTAGGTACAGCAAATATTAGGGACTATCTGTTAAGCTGCATATATCTCAAGCAATAAGGTTTATGTCTAATCGTATATGGATGTGTTAAATCAGTTATTTTCTACCTTTAAGGTGTCTTCAGAAATTTTTCATAACGGTCAATACTGCGGAAGTTGGGCCTTAGATACCTCTGGCTTACACTATATGAATTTTCATATAGTTAGCCACGGTGAGTGTTATTTAACTGTGGGTGATGATCCTCAAATACATAACCTTGAAGAAGGAGACATGGTGCTATTTCCTAGAGACATAAGGCACTGTATTAGCAACGACGACACTTTCAGGCAAAATGTTAATACTGGTCTATCTCTAGATTTTCGCGAAGGCAAACTCGAAGGTGGAACAGGACTGATATGTGGCTACTTTGCCCACAAACATCCGCTGTTTAGTAACATAACCGAGTTTTTACCAAATATAGTGCTACTTAAAAAAACATCCCTAAACAGCTCGAATAGTAGTTTGCCCTTTCTTATCGCTGCGCTATTGCAGGAGTCACTTTCGGGCAAACCGGGAGCTGAATTGGTCATGAATAAAATTGCAGAAGCGTTATTAGCCATTGTACTTAGACAAAGTTTGCCTGCAGATAAAGGCATAATAGCAGCCTTGTTACACCCCAAACTAGCTCCGGTTGTGCAAGCGATTCATGGTAGCCCAGCCAAAAATTGGACAGTGGATGCAATGGCAGAAATGGTTTTTTTATCCCGAGCGGGTTTTAGTAACTTGTTTAAATCAGTGTTAAAACAAACACCCATGGACTACGTGACCCAGTGGCGCATGTCTATCGCTTATAGAATGTTGGCTGATGAAAAGAATACAACTCTAGAAACGGCCTTAGCTGTGGGTTACGACAACGAATCTTCATTTTCTAAGGCGTTTAAGCGAATTTTAGGGGTGAGCCCGGGTAGTGTTAGAACAGATGCAAAAGTCCTGACTTAAGCATGTTTTATCCGCCGCACTAATGGGACTGGCTCCAGCCCCATCTTTTACTCCCTGCTTTTAATAGCAACAGACGATTAAAAAGACTCTAGCCTACTTTGGCCGCTGCAATTCAAATTTTTGCAGCTCATCAACAGAGAAATAATCCCCAGGTCCACCACCGCGCATAACGGGGTGCATCGCAGCTGTATCGTAAATGCCCTCTTTTATGGCTGACTTGGCTATGTGTACTCCTACTACTTCGCCAAATACCATCCACGTTTGGCAAGTATCCCCTTTAGCGGTTTGTAATTGGATCACTTGAGACGTTTTACATTCCATCACTACAGGACTTAGTGCAACATAGGGTACATCTATTATTTTTGATTGCCCTTTAGCAAGGCCAGCCAGTTCAAATTCGTCAATATTCGGATCTACAGCGGCACTAGTTTGATTCATTAGATCAACGAGCGAGCGGGTAACAAGATTCCAGCAAAACTCACCAGTGTCAGCTGCATTTTTTACACTGTCTTTGTAGCCAATACTAGAAAAACCAATGATGGGGGGATGGTAGTTAAAGGCGTTAAAAAAACTGTAAGGGGCCAGATTAACCTGCCCTGTTGCACTTTTGGTTGATATCCAGCCTATTGGTCTCGGGGCAATAATGGCGTTAAAAGGGTCATGAGGTAATTGATGACCATCCTTGGGTTGATAAAAATGCGAATTATCTGGCACTAGTGGTTCCTATTAAGAAATTAAGATCTAAAGTTTTCCATTTACAGTTGCGCAACTTAAGATTTGTCATCGGCGCTAATACGACTAGCTGTGGCACCTGACTGATCTTTGTATTTTGCATCAACTCTGGAATTGTAAGGTTTTTCAGCGAAATCAGATAACAACTCAAAACTAATTGCGCCGATCTTCATGCCTGGTTTAAGGGCGAGTGGTAATTTACCGCTGTTGAAAAATTCTAATACTATATTACCTGACCAGCCGGGATCGATTCTGTGAGCAGTAACGTGCACCATTAAACCAAGCCTTGCTAACGAAGAACGTCCATCTAACCAACCCACTATGTTAGCCGGTAAGGTTACAGACTCTAGTGTCACGGCTAAGGCTAATTCACCGGGATGCAAGAAAAAGGACTTGTCGTCGGCAATGATAATTTCATCACTCATTACAGTATTTAATGCGGTTTGCACTTCGGCCTTGGGGCCGCTTAGGTCTATATAGGGCGCATGATGGTCTTCAAATACTCGGAATTTATTACCGAGTCTAATATCCACTGTGACACCACTTATTTCTTCGTATTCTGGCTGTGGGGATATTTTTATTTTGCCATCTAACAGATGTTGGTAAATGTCTTTGTCGCACAATCGCATAAAAATTAGCTCGTTTATTACTGGTTTTGATTAAGGCCGATTGGCCTTATGACTTTTGTGCCCAGAGCTTACGCTATTTGCACTATGTATAAATAATATATTTTGCCGTTTGTCTGACTAATTGTCGATACTTCTCACCTAACAGGCGCTTTAGTTGTCACTCTTGTCGGTTTTTTAGTTGTTGCCATAAAGGTGGATATCAATATAAAAGGGAGTTTTCTGAGTTACCACAAATAGCGCTGCCTTAATTTGTTTAACAGAAACTGAATTTCGTAATGCAATTAGGGCGTATTTTCGCTACTATTTGCGGCCTTTTTTCAATTCAGTTAAACATTAGTGATCATGCCGCAAAAAACTCGCAAAATTCTTGTTACCAGTGCCCTTCCCTATGCCAATGGCTCTATTCATTTAGGCCATCTTTTGGAGCATATTCAAACCGATATCTGGACAAGATTTCAACGAATGCGCGGCCATAGCTGTTATAGCGTTTGTGCCGACGATGCCCATGGCACGCCTGTTATGCTTAAAGCACAACAACTAGGTATTACACCTGAACAAATGGTGGCACAAACTCGTGATGAACATCATCAAGATCTATTAGATTTTGGGGTGGAATATGACAACTACCATGTCACCCACTCAGATGAAAACAAAGAACTATGCGAGCTGGTGTATAACCGTTTAGATGAAGCCGGTTATATTAGTAAACGTATCATTAGTCAGTTGTACGATCCTGAAAAAGAAATGTTTTTACCGGACCGTTTTGTACAAGGCACTTGTCCAAAATGTGGTGCAGAAGATCAGAATGGTGACAGCTGTGATGTGTGTAGTGCTACCTATGACCCAACTGAATTAAAAAACCCACGCTCTGTGGTATCAGGTGCAGAGCCAGTATTACGTGATTCAGAGCATTATTTTTTCGACTTGCCGCAGTTTCAAGATATGTTGCAAGACTGGTTACAAAGCGGCGCTGTGCAACCAGAGATTGCTAACAAACTGAAAGAATGGTTTGAAGAAGGCATGCACCAATGGGATATCAGCCGTGATGCTCCTTATTTTGGTTTTGAAATACCTAATGCTCCTGGCAAGTTCTTTTATGTATGGGTAGATGCGCCTGTAGGTTATATGGCCAGCTTTAAAAACCTCTGCGATAAAACCAAAGGTTTAAGTTTTGACGAGTATTGGGACAAAGACTCCGATGCCGAGCTTTACCATTTTATTGGTAAAGACATCACCTATTTTCACTGTTTATTCTGGCCAGCCATGCTTGAGGGCGCAGGATTTAGAAAACCTACAGGTGTTAATGTTCATGGTTTTGTCACTGTTAACGGTGCCAAAATGTCTAAATCAAAAGGCACCTTTATTAAAGGCCGCACCTACTTAGATCACCTTAACCCTGAATATTTACGTTATTACTTTGCCTCTAAGCTCAGCGATGCTGTTTCAGATATTGATCTTAACTTTGAAGACTTTGCACAAAAAGTGAACTCTGACTTAGTGGGTAAAGTAGTGAACATCGCCAGCCGCTGCGCGAGCTTTATCACCAAACGATTTGACGGCAAGTTGTCCAGCAATGTGCTTGAACCTGAATTGGTGGCAGAATTTCACCAAGCCCAAGGGAGCATTGCCGAGGCTTTTGAAAAACGTCAGTACCACAAGGCAATTCGTGAAATCATGGCCTTAGCCGACAAAGCTAACCAGTTTATTGATAGCAACGCCCCTTGGGTGACAATTAAAGACGAAAGCAAACAGCAATTTACACACGATGTCTGTTCGTTAGGTATCAACCTGTTCCGTATTTTAGTGGTGTATTTAAAACCTGTAGTACCGATTTTGGCGACTCAGTCTGAAGCATTCCTAAACGACGAACTAAGCTGGGAAAGTTCACAAAGTGTATTAACTGATCACCCTATCAATAAATTTAAAGCCCTAATGCAAAGAGTTGATATGGATAAAGTGAACGCTATGGTTGAAGATTCAAAAGAAAACTTAGAACCTACTGTAACCTTGGACCCCAATAGTCCATTAGCAAAAGATCCAATAGCTGAAACGATCAGCTTTGAAGATTTTGCAAAAATTGATTTGCGTATTGCGCGTATTGCTAAAGCAGAACATGTAGAAAAAGCGGATAAGTTATTACGCTTAGAATTAGATTTGGGCGGCGATACACGCCAAGTATTTGCGGGGATCAAATCTGCCTATGCACCAGAAGATCTTGAAGGCAAACTAACGGTAATGGTGGCTAACTTAGCGCCCCGTAAAATGCGTTTTGGTATGTCAGAAGGCATGGTATTAGCAGCAGGACCAGGTGGCGAAGACCTTTGGATATTACAACCTCACGAAGGTGCACAACCGGGTATGAAGGTTAAATAATATCTCTCAAAACATAAAGCTTGTGCACCACTTCACTGTGGTGCAAATTCTTTTAAGGCTGGGGCTCTAAAAGCTAAAAGAAGATTAACCACAGAGGAAAAGGAGGGCACAGAGAAAAGAAAATTTATTTATTCCTCTGTGTAGCGAAGCGCTCTGTGTTCTCTGTGGTAAAAATCTTTTATTTCTCTGTTTTCCATGGGGCCTCAACTTGCATCACGCCACTTCTAACACTGGCGCCTACCGCTGAAAATTTAGTTTTAGCTTTCCATTTGGGTTTGATTAACGACAAGGGAATTTCCCGCTTTCTGGCAACAATCACGTACATAGAAGTCAACATAGATAGGTTTTGGTGACACCATTGGTTCCATTTTGAGGATGCTCTAAGTTTTCTTTGTAAAAATAATTCATTAAACAATAAGTGTTTAACATCGACTATTTCAAAACCTAATAACTGCAACCAATCTTTTATCCTAGCGCAGCTAAAAAAGCGCGCGTCGTGTAAAACGCTGCCTTTGTTGATGGGCAAATATTTAAATAAACCACATAAGCTAAGGGGATTAAAACCAGAAATAACTAGATAGCCGTTAGGCATAATGGTCCTGTCCACTTCCCTTAATATTTGATGGGGATCTTTGGCAAAGTCGAGTTCGTGAGCCAACAGGAATGCATCAACACTGTTTTCACTCACGGGCAAATCATCAGACATCGCAACTAAACTCGTATAAGTTTGGTTATTGGATGTAATATTGATTTGATGCTTTATCGGGCACGAATTGAGTTCAATTTGGCTACTTAAATGCCCTAAACGAACTAAATGATAACCAAAAAATTTACGGCTAACTTCAGCTATTTCCCTTTCAATTAAACTTTTTAGCTCATCACCTAAAGGTAGATCTTGCCATAACTCTGGTTTGGTTGGATGATTTTTGATTAGCGCTGGTCTCATTGAATTTATGGTACTCTAAAAGTATGAAACTGTTAATCCTAATATTAATGAAAGGAGACACAATATGTCTGTAAGCGTTTTTCCCATCAAGGCATTTAATGATAATTATATTTGGTGTCTACATAACCAAACTCATTGTGTTGTTGTAGATCCTGGCGATGCAGCGCCTGTTATAACCTATTGCCAAGATAATCAGTTAACCTTATCAGGCATACTCATTACTCATCATCATTGGGATCACACAGGTGGTATAGACGCACTGTTAGCAGCCTTTCCCAATATTCCTGTGTACGGTCCCCAAAACAAAGAAATAAAACAAATTACTGTTCGCCTATCCCAAGGTGATAATGTAGAACTAGCTAATCTAGGCGTTAAATTTTCAGTTTTAGAAGTGCCAGGACATACTTTAGATCATATTGCTTATTATGGTGATACAGGTTTGTTTTGTGGTGATACATTATTTTCAGCGGGTTGTGGTCGCTTATTTGAAGGCACTCCCCAGCAAATGTTTGATTCTTTAGCCAAGTTAACGGCACTTCCAGCTGATACTGCTGTCTATTGTACCCACGAATACACTATGGCGAATATTGCATTTGCAGAGGCCGTAGAACCAAATAATCAAGCATTAATGGCATATAAAAACTGGGCCATGCAACAACGGAAAAAAAACACCCCTACTCTGCCATCAAGTATTCAGAAAGAGTTGGCGGTGAATCCTTTTTTACGTTGTGATAGTCCAGAGCTAGTAACCAATGTAAGTCAGAATTTGGGAACAAGGTTAATATCAAAACAAGAAACGTTTGCTTCGTTAAGAAGTTGGAAAGATAATTTTTAGTGGGTAAAATAGGCATTTAAGGCAACGTTTATATGTCACCTGTTAATAAGATAAAAGCAAATTAAAGTAGATAATAATAAAAAGGAAAAACATTGCGTTCATATACTCTCCTATCTCTAGTCTTAATTGGCACTTTGTCTGCTTGTAATGCAACAACACAAAGTGATGATCAAGCAAGTCAACTTGAACAAGAACACCAAATCGCTGAGCAAATTGTAGTCTCCTGTGAGCATTCTAAAGAACAAGCAGAAGACCACTTTGATTGTGAGTCAGCTCAATCAGGCACCATACCTATTACTCACCCAGTTGAACCAGTTGAAGTGGCCGTTGAAGTACCTGAAGAAATAGCCGAGGCAGCTGCTGAGGTTGAAATTAAAGATGTTTGGCAACGAGTGCGTAGTCAGCTTAGATTTTCATTTGAAGATAACAAACGTATTGCAGCGCAGCGTAACTGGTACCTCAAACATCCCAGCTATATGAAACGTGTCGCTTTAAGGGCCAAACCTTTTTTACACTTAATAGTCGAAAAAATTGAGCAACAAGATGTGCCAATGGAACTAGTGTTATTGCCTATAGTTGAAAGTGCTTTCGACCCATTTGCTTATTCCCATGGTCGCGCAGCTGGCATGTGGCAGTTTATTCCCTCTACAGGTAAACGTTTTGGTATGAAACAAACCTGGTGGTACGACGGCCGCCGAGATGTCATGGCATCCACCCAAGGTGCGATCGACTACTTAAATTATTTAGTGGATATGTTTGATGGTAATTGGTTACATGCCTTAGCCGCTTATAACAGTGGTGAAGGCCGGGTACAGAGATCCATTCGGAAAAACAAAAAAGCAGGTAAACCCACTGATTTTTGGAACTTAGATTTACCCAAAGAAACTCGGGCATACGTACCTAAATTGCTAGCTTTGGCCGACATTTTAGCTAACAGTGACAAGTATAGTTTTGACTGGCCCGTAATTGACAACATCCCATTGACTGAAGAAGTTTTGGTGGGTTCACAAATTGATTTGGCCTTAGCAGCGGACATGGCCGGACTTACGGTGAAAGAGTTACATGCACTTAATCCCGGATACAATCGCTGGGCCACTGATCCCAATGGGCCCCATCATTTATTGTTACCCATAGATAGAGTTGAAAACTTTACTGATGAACTTGCAAAAACAGATAGCTCAGATCGTTTAAATTGGGTCAGACATCAAGTTAAAAGTGGTGACAGTTTGTTAAAACTAGCCAAGCAATATCACACCACCACAGATATCATAAGCCAAGTTAATGAGCTAAAAAGTAACGTTATTATTGCCGGTGAACATCTGGTTATTCCGGTAGCGTTAAAATCTTTAGATTCATATTCCTTGTCACAAGATCAGCGCTTAGCCAAAACTCAGTCCAAGAAAAGTGGCTCATACAAACTCAAACACTTGGTGAAAAGTGGCGATACCTTTTGGGATCTAAGTCGAAAATACAAAGTCAATTTACGTAAACTGGCGAAATGGAATGGCATGGCCCCAACAGATATGCTGCGCCCGGGTAAAACGTTAGTGATTTGGGTGGATAACGTAACCAAAGGGCAACGTGAAGATGCGGTGATGCGATCGTTAACCTACACTGTTCGTAATGGAGATTCACTTGCCCGTATCGCCGGAAAATTTAATGTCAAAGTCAGTGATTTACAAAAATGGAATCAAAGTAAGCTAAAAAAATACTTGCAGCCCGGGCAGAAATTGAAAATTTTTGTTGATGTAACCCGCACCTAATGTACACAAGCGGCTGTTTTAATAATGCTTAACTTCAGTTATTCCAAACTTAAAGCGAGCCACGAAGGGCCATGGATAATAGTCGACCTGTTGATGCTTGCTTTGCTCATCATCAATTTAATTTGGCTATTATTTGATGGCTTATTTTCGACCCAAGATTTTAAGTCTATATTGGCGTCCATCTCTCCAGACCTAGTCACAGGTTATGCGCCTATCCATGAAAATTTTGTGCTTTATGATTTAGCGTTTGTGGTTATTTTTCTTTCTGAGTTTTGTGTCCGTTGGGTGGCAGCGTTAGTGCGCAAGACTTATGTTCGCTGGTACTTTTTCCCCTTTATTCATTGGTACGATTTAATCGGTTGTATTCCCTTAGGTGGAGCAAGAATATTCCGATTTTTGCGGATTTTTTCAATTTTTTATCGACTCCAAAAACACCAAATTATTGATTTACGCAACACAGCTGTGTACCGATTTATCCTATTTTACTACGATGTTTTTGTTGAAGAACTCAGTGATCGCATTGTGGTTAAAGTCCTGTCTGATGCACAAAAAGATATCGCTGCTGGTTCACCATTAATAGAAGATATCAGCCAACAAGTCATAGCCACACGTTTGCCGATCTTAACTCAATGGATATCGTCGGTAATGGTGCATATTGGAGAATCAATCGAACACAACGAACATGGTGAATCGGTACGTAGTCATGTGCAGAAAAGTGTAGGTAAAGCGGTAAGAAGTAATTCACAGGTGTCCACCTTAAAACTAGTACCAATCTTGGGTAGCACTATAGAAAAAACCTTAGAGCAATCGGTCACCGATATCGTCACACAATCAATTATTAACCTTTTAAAAGACATCACTCCTGAAAAAATTGATGATTTTGTTGAGCATGGTTTAGGGCGTTTTTCTAGTGAAGACCATATGCTCGACCAAGAAGTGTTATTGATAGTTAATGAATGTTTAGAGCTAATTAAACAACATGTATCACAACAGCGTTGGAAAGATTCATTAGCAAGCCAACAAGCCCCCTAGGAAACACCTGCCGATGAAAGCTCTTGAACTGAAAATCCACCCACCCATAATATTGTTACTTACTATTATTTTGGTTTATGGATGCAGTCACTATTTACCTTTACTGGCCCTTCCATCCAAATTATTTGGGCTACATTGGTATCTTGTTGTCGCCGGCGTATTGGTGTCCTTAGCAGGCATCTGGGAGTTTCGAAAAGCCAAAACGACTATTGATCCTAAAAGCCCCCATAAAGCCAGATGTTTGGTATCCGGTGGTATTTATCGCCTAACCAGAAACCCTATGTATCTCGGTATGCAGCTTATAATAATCGCAGCTATTTTTAAATTTGGTAGTTATTATGGTTTTATTGCCCTACCCTGTTTTATTTTTTACATCACACAATTTCAAATAAAACCTGAAGAACGTATTATCGAAGGTATTTTTGGTGAAGAGTATCTGCAGTACAAGAAGCAAGTTAGGCGCTGGATATAGCTTAATTGTTTATTTTATTAGAATAGGCATAAAAAAAAGGCAACAAGGGAACACCTCTCGTTGCCTTTTTATAACAAACAAAACAGGACTAAACAGTAATATTAATCAACGACTCACCTTCAGATAGCCCAAAACGCTCGGCTAACTGAGCTGCAATTGTAGAATTATCCGTTGCATTGTCTTCTTTTTCTTCAAACAAAGTTTCAAGATAATCAACGGCATCGGTCAAATCTAAACTACCTGAACTACTTGGCGGAGGCGGTGGTGGTGGCTGACCAGATCCAGCACGATCTGCTCCAGCTAAGCCCCCAATCTCTTGCGCATCAAAACCAACTTCAGTCAGCTTATCTGCAAACGCAGAACTAGGAGCAATGCCAGCGTCGGCAAAAGCCTCAATAATACTGGCAGCATCGCTTTCAGTTAAATTATCGGCATCGTAACCCGATAATGTTTCTTCTATAAGAGCAGTTTGATCATCCGTTAGGCTAGACTGACTGCCTACGCCTGATGGAGGTGGTGGCGGGCGGAAGCTTGCGCTGCCAATTGAATCAACCATAAGTTTTTCCTTTTAAATTTAAAAAGTAAATAAATACTCAATGATGATCGTCCCCCTCCATTAACCTCAGGCAATCAATTAAGCTTAACTAGTCTAGCAAATATTCATTTAGTGAAATGTGCAACAAATGTGTAAGTGAACCTAATGACGGCCACTTAGTCTATAAATCTAGTCGCACGTGAATAGATTAGAATATGCCCCCTCTATATAAATTATTGGTAGCGACTCTACTGATATGCATAGTTTTACCCTTATCAGTAGTTACCCATGAATTTGGGCACGCAATGACAGGTCAATTATTAGGAAAAAAGAATGCTCGTATAATAGTTTGGCCGGGCTGGCAAATTTATCCTAAATTCGACAGCTCTAAACAAGCTGAATGGCCTAAAGGTGCTATAGCACAGACAATGTTTGTTCTCCCACGTCCCAATTTGCGGATCGAAAACAGCCGTGACTACCTAGCTCAAAATATATTGTTTAAACCAGTAGTCCGAGTTTCTTCGGGATCGTTAAACGAAAAAGAAATAGGCTTAGTATCATTAATGGGCAGCGGTTTAAATTAGCTATTATCAGTGTTAGCTTTGTGTTTTTTAATGATATTCAAGAATAACAAGTTCATGCTGATTATCTGCACACCCTTTGCCTTTCTTTATTACGATTTAGTTACTTATTCTTTGTTGCCTACATTTTTTGATTTGCGGCATTGGATATTTTGGGGAGGCAGTAAGGCCGAACCACTTTTGGCGCTGTCACAATTTGGCTGGGATCACAATCTTGCAGTCGTTTTTATATGTACAATAGCGATAGTACAGAGTGTATCAACTCTAAAAGTGCTAAATGCACAAATTACCGGGAGCAATTTGCACAATTAGCACTCATTCAATTTTTGCCATAGAGTCAAAACTCAAACAGCTGATGTTTTTAACCACGCCTCCAAGTTGTGCCATTCTCATTGTCTTCAAGCACTATATTTAAGGCATTTAAAGCATCACGTGCAGCATCGGCGGCGGCCCAGTCTTTGCTAGTACGGGCATCGTTACGGGCTTTGATGAGTCCTTCTATTTGTGCCACATCATCTTGTTCACCACCTGCCGCACCTTGTAAAAACTCATTCGGTGATTGTTGCAAGATACCTAAAATATCTGCCAGCTTTATCATCACACCAGCTAAATCTGCTGCCTGTTGGCCGGCCGATTTATTTATTTCTTTGGCTAAATCAAATAACACAGCAAAGGCTTCAGGGGTATTAAAGTCATCATCCATAGCATGATTAAAACGTGTTTGATAATCACCCATGGCAATATCCACGTCCATATTCGGCGTAACATCACGTAACGCAGTGTATAAACGTTCCAACCCAGAGCGAGCTTGCTGAATAAAACTATCTGAATAACTTAACTGGCTGCGGTACTGCGCAGACATTAAGAAATAACGTACGGTTTCGGCATCGTATACATCTAAAACATCTCGCAACGTAAAAAAGTTGCCTAAGGACTTAGACATTTTTTCTTGGTTCACTTGTACCATGCCTGTGTGCACCCAATAATTTACGTAAGGGGTGTCAAATGCACAGCAGGATTGTGCCACTTCATTTTCGTGATGAGGGAAAATCAAATCTGAACCACCACCATGAATATCAAAATGTTCACCTAAATGTTTATGGTTCATAGCAGAACATTCAATATGCCAACCAGGGCGACCATTACCCCAAGGGGACTCCCAAAAAGGTTCACCTGGCTTAACTGATTTCCAAAGTACAAAATCTAAAGGGTCGCGCTTTTCATCAACCACTTCAACTCGCGCCCCAGAATTAAGCTGTTCTAAGTCTTGTCGGCCTAACTTGCCATATTCGGCATAAGTATTAACTTCAAATAACACATCACCACTTGGTGCTTGATAGGCATAACCTTTATCAATAAGACGTTGGATAACGTTAATAATTTCAGGCATATGAGTAGTAACCCGAGGTTCAACATCAGGCTCAAGCAAACCAATAGCTGCAAAATCTTCATGCATTCGCCCTATGGTTTTCTCGGTAAATTGCTCTGGGGTTAAACCTTGTTCATTTGCCCTTGAGATAATTTTATCGTCTACATCTGTGATATTACGTACGTATTTCACTTCAAGTCCACGAGAGCGCATGTAACGTACCATCAAATCAAAACTCAAATAGGTACGCGCATGGCCAACATGACAAACGTCATACACAGTAATGCCGCACACATACAACCCCACCTTACCTGCTTGCAATGGTTTAAATTGCTCTTTCTGACGGGTTAAAGTGTTGTATATATGTAACATTGAATCAAAATCCTCTGATGAGTGAATATCTAAAAACGCGATTCTAACACTGAGAAACCTATGCTGCATCTGCCAATCGTTGTTAAAGCCTTAAAAAAACTTAGGTTTTAGGCTAGAATGTGGATATTATTTTTATCTTGCTAAATTAAGGATCTATTTCATGGTTAAAATCCATACAAATTATGGCGTTATCACCCTAACGTTGTTTGCCGACAAAGCCCCAATTACAGTTGCTAATTTTTTGGATTACGTAAAAGAAGGGTTTTACGACAACACCATTTTTCACCGAGTGATTGATGGTTTTATGATCCAAGGTGGCGGATTTGAACCGGGCATGGAACAAAAAGAAAGCAAAGCGACAATCCAAAACGAAGCGAACAATGGTTTAGCCAATAATCTTGGCACAGTAGCTATGGCGCGTACCAATGAACCTCATTCAGCGACAGCCCAATTTTTTATTAATGTGGGTGACAATAGCTTCTTAAATTTCCGCAGCGAAAGCGGTGATGGTTGGGGCTACTGCGTATTTGCTGAAGTATCTGAAGGTATGGATGTGGTTGAAAAAATTAGAGCTGTAGCGACAGGTAATTCTGGCTATCACCAAGATGTGCCAGTGGAAGATGTTGTTATTCAAAAGGCTGAAATAGTCGAATAATACGGTTCAGTGGGGTCAAAGTCATTGATTTTACCCCACTTACTGTACGGTTTAGTGGGGCCAGAGTCATTGATTTTACCCCACTTACTGTACTTACCCCACTACTGCTTTAACGCTTTAATTTTTTTATATCTGATTAATCAATGACTCTGACCCCACAACTCCCTTTTACTTATTTTATCTCCGATCTCCATTTATCTGCTGACAGAGACGATATTAATCAATGTTTATATGCTTTTTTACGTGAACAAGCACCTCAAGCTGATGCATTATATGTATTAGGAGATCTATTTGAGGTATGGATTGGCGACGATGACAAAAACAGCTTTACCTTAAATATTGCTAAGGCATTCAATGTTTTAAAACAATCTGGCGTGCCTGTCTATTTTATTCATGGTAATAGAGACTTTTTAATCCGCCAACGTTTTGCTAAACAAGCTGGTTTTGAAATATTGCCAGAGCAAGTAGTAATAGATTTATACGGCGAACCAACCCTAATAATGCATGGTGATGAACTTTGCACCAAAGACATTGACTATCAAGCTTTTCGTAAAAAGGCTCGCAGTTGGTGGTGGCCTAGGATCATGTTGAGTTTACCTTTATCAATACGGCGAAAGCTTGCTATAAAAGGTCGCGCGACCAGCAAACAAAAACAATCAAAGCTCAGACAAGAGATTATGGATGTATCACCAGAAGAAGTGACAAGCTACATGCAAAAATTTGCAGTAAAAAGGCTTATTCATGGACACACACATAGGCCTGCTATTCATAAACTCGTTATAAATGATCAATCAGCCCAACGTATTGTGCTTGGGGATTGGTATGAACAAGGTAGCGTACTCAAAGTATCGAAAGATAGTATCGATTTGACGTCAATGAAATTTTAGGATCTGTAAAAAAAGCAATAATTTAAATATATAGAAGGACTATTAAAAAGTGTAATTGCTTGGCTTGAATTGGTAACGAAGATAATGAACGAGGATTGGAAATCAAATAGCGAGGGTCTTAACAAGTTGTTTGTTAAGACCCGGCTCAAACTACAAGCCTAAATCGCTAGTTTATCAGTGGTTCTTATAAAGGAACTACTTTATTTGCGCATGGGCCTTTTTGACCTTCGCCAACTTCAAACTCAACAGCTTGGCCGTCAGTCAAAGTAGCGTAACCGCCACCAGCTTGAATTTCTGAATGGTGAACAAATAAGTCTTTGCTTCCGTCTTCTGGAGCTATAAAACCGAAACCTTTATCTGCATTGAACCACTTTACTGTACCTTTACTCATTTTGAACTCTCTTCTTGTAGTGAAATAGTTTAATTCCACTTGCGCTATCACCATTACGCAAGTAGATATTGAATTACGTGACATAGTCTAACAGCTTAGTTACAAAATGTCGGAATAATTTTTATTTTATCGACTAAATATCTGATTCAGTGAAAATGAAGCCTCTGATCTTTATATTTAGAGGCTTTAAAATTTCATAAAATTCAAAATAAAAACTTGCCACTTAAGATTACACGTGTAATCTTAAGTTATCGACTACAAGTGTAATCAACTTAACAAACAATTTGAAGACTCTACTATGACAACCGACGCAAAACAAACAGATATTACCAAAACAGAATTTGAAGTGCTAGATGCATTATGGGAACAATCCCCTGCTTCAGCTAACGACATTATCCAACGTTTAAACCAAAACAAAGCGTGGCATGAAAAAACCGTCAAAACATTGCTCAGTCGATTGGTAAAAAAACAAGTTATAGATTTCGACAAACAGCAACGTAGTTACTTGTATTTCCCTTTAGTAGAACGCAGCACTTATACCCAAAAAGAAAGCAATAGTTTAGTAAGCCGTTTGTTTGGTGGAAAAGTAGCACCATTAGTAGCGGGTTTTGCCAACTCAGACTCTTTGTCCAAAGAAGATGTAGATGAACTTAAGTCACTGATTAAAAAGTGGGAGCAAGACAATGATTAATTGGCTAGTTGAGCAACAAATGGCTATTAGCTTGTTGTTGTTAATTCTGATAACCCTAGAAGGTAAAGCAATTAAAAGCTTAGGCGCTAATGTAATTTACGCACTTTGGTTATTAGTGCCTTTATTATTGATTGCTAACAACCTCCCTCAAAATGTTATCGCGGTGGATGACAAATCTATTTACCGTTATGTAGTTGAAATAGGCGCAGCAACAAAGATTGTAAATACAAGCCTTAGCTGGAGTTTATTATGGTTCTGTGGAACCTTATCAATTTTATCTCTCGGCGCATTTGCACAATGGAAAATTTATCGCTTAACACAGTTCGGATCTAAGAAAGTTGAACTTAGTGTAGCGCTGCCCAAGACCTTGACCGTAGTCAGTAACAAACAATTAGCGGGCCCAGTACTAAGCGGTATATTTAGACCAACCTTGCTTATCCCAGAAGGCTTCCATACCCAATTCAGCGAGCGCCAACAACAGTTAATGATAAGCCACGAGTTAGTGCACTTTCATAGATGCGATAACCTTTATAACTTGATTGCCCTATTGTTTGTGGCCGTTTTTTGGTTCAACCCACTCACTTGGCTGGCGTACCGCGCATTTAGGCGCTGTCAAGAACTTGCATGTGACGCAGCCGTACTCAAACAGTCAACAACCGAAGATAAAATCAGCTACAGCAAAGCACTGGTGCAATGCGCTGAACGTTCATTACACAGTTTTTCTATTTATTCACCCTACGGAGAAAAAAACACCATGTTTAAACGTATCGCCAGTATTAAAAACCCAGCAAAAATTAAACCTGCATTAATTGGCTTATCAATCGCACTAAGTAGTACATTGCTTGCTGGAGTCGCGTTAGCAAATTTAGCAGAAACGAGCCACTCAGTAGACAAACCTTCAATGGCTGAACCAGTGATCAGAATTGAACCCAAATACCCTATCGAGGCCGCACAAAATAAACAAGAAGGGTCAGTCATATTGCAGTTTGACATTGCCAAAGATGGCACAACTGACAATATTCAAGTACTCGAATCTTTTCCACAACTGGTGTTCGACAAAGAATCTGTGAGAGCACTAAAACAATGGACCTACAAACCACGAATTCAAGGTGGTCAAGCACAAAGACAAACGGGTTTGACTGTGCAGTTAGATTTTCGAATGGATACACCTAACGACGACCAGTCTGCTATGAATTCCAATATTGAGAAAATCAAAGTCCTACAATAACTATAAGGCCACTGGTATTTTGAAATTCCTCCTACTGGTGGCCTTTTTTCTTTGCGGCTGTAGCCATACTACAGTGCATCTTTATTCCCGTTATTTATCCGCTGCACAAATAGAAGGGATTAATAAAGAATTAGTTAAGGCTGATTTAGGCTCAGAGCAAACACATTTTTACGACCAATCACCAATAAAACAAGTTGGATGGGGTCTAATGTAAAAGTTGCGTAAAGAACTGTTTCATATAGCTAGAATCGATTAATCTTAGCTTTGATTTTTCTAAGGTTTATATATTCAGTGAAGTTAACTCCCTCATTATTTATTGCGGTTATGCTTTGTGGTTGTGCTAACACCAGCCAAGTCGACAACAGCATTCGTAGTGCACAAGTGCCACAAGACTGGCAATTGAGCGAAAAAACATTGCCTATTTCAGACAATTGGTTTGCGCAGTTCAGTCAACCTCAGTTAAGTCTGTTAGTTGATGAAGCACTAAACATAAACCAATCGCTGCGCCAAGAAGCCTATGACGTGCAAATATTGGAACAACAATTAGTACAAGCTGATGCTGACTTTTGGCCAGAGCTAGATTTAAGCTTGAGTACAGGGCGCTCCAAGTCAACAAATGGAGGTATCAGCAATAGCAGTAGCCTCGAACTTGAAGCCAGTTATGAATTGGATATTTGGGGTAAACTTTCTGCTGCGCAAAAACAAGTTAATTTGAACTATTTAGCTGCTAAAGCAAAGTATCAGCAAGATAGGCAAACACTAGTAGCAAACGTGGTCACAAGTTGGTTTGATTGGATTGCCGCAAAGCAGCTGTCTGGTCTATTTGAACAAAGAGTTAAAAATGCTAAACAAAATTTAGACATTATAGAATCAGGCTATCAACAAGGTCTTAATGGCGCGCTAGACGTGTACCTATCAAGAAATGAACTGAATACCGAATTATCAAACTTAGCCCAACAAGAGGCCACTCAATTACAGGCAGCTAGAAGTTTAGAGCGTTTATTAGGTCGTTATCCAAACGCCAGCTTAAACTCTGAGCATCTTACTTTGCCTTTACTAACATCTGATATTCCCTTAGGCATGCCATCAGATATTATTAGTAGAAAACCAGAATTGCAGGCCAGTTGGTATCAAGTATTGGCCCAAGATGCAGGATTGGCCTTTGCTCATAGGCAACGTTTTCCTAGTATCAACCTGAGAGCGTCACTCACTGATAGTGGTGATGAATTAACGGATTTATTATCGGGCTCTTCTTTAACTTGGTCTTTGTTGGGAGGCTTGACTGCCCCACTGTTTAAAGCAGGAGATCTAAAAGCCAATGAAGAGATCGCTCGCTTGCGCCTTAAGCAACAAGAGCAAATTTATCTCGATACTTTATACAATGCGTTTTCCAATGTAGAGAATGCCATCACCACAGAACATAGTTTAAAACAGCGCTACCAAGCCACATTAGCCGCACAGCAAAACGCAGCAGCAGCTGAAACCTTAGCTTTTGAACAATATCAGCGAGGATTGGTTACTTATACTACTGTGCTGGAAGCACAAGGCCGTTCATTCAATGCCCAAAGTGCGTTGATCCAAATTAAAAATCAATTACTCGCCAATCGCATTAACTTACATGTTGCCTTAGGCGGCGATTTTGCTGATACCAAAAATTTACAAGATAACAAACTAGAGGATGTGTTAATCAATGAGTAAGGTAAAAAAGTGGTTAATTCCACTGGCTATATTAGTGATCACCTTGGTTATCGCCAACGTTATTTTTAACAATCCTCCTGAAAGTAAAAGAGGAGGTCCCTCTGGAGCGTCACAATTAACAGTCGAAGTCACACAACTTAAGCCAGAACACTTTACTGTAGTTGTTGACACTTTTGGCACTGTGCACCCCAGAACTCAAAATGCCTTAGTGGCACAAGTTTCAGGTCAAATTAACTATGTGAGCCCACAATTTAGAAACGGTGGATTCTTTTCCAAAGGTGATGTGTTACTTAAACTCGATCAACGGGATTATGTTGCAGATGTAAAAATTTCCGAAGCGGGTTTACTTTCAGCCGAACAAGTTCTTCTAGAAGAACAAGCCAATGCCAAACAAGCGCAAACCGATTGGAAACGCTTAGGTATGAGTCAGACACCAAGCGATCTCGTGTTACGTAAACCGCAACTAGCAGCAGCGCAAGCGAGTTTATTATCCGCCGAAGCCCAATTAACCATAGCTAAATTGGCTTTAGAAAGAACCGAAATTACAGCACCTTATGACGGTAGGATACTTGAGCAACTGGTCGACTTTGGTCAAGTACTCCCCGCCAACAGTCAAGTGGCAGAAATTTACTCTACAGATTCGGTAGAAATTCGTTTACCTATAAACAACAGCGATATTGATTTAGTTAATTTCCCTGAAGAGTACCGTACTAACAATAGTTTACAGTCTGTTATAGAAGCGCGTTTTACCTCTAGCTTAAGTAAAAATCAAACTTGGCTTGGAAAAGTTATTCGTACCGAAGCTGCTATTGACAGCAACGCCCAGCAACTTTACATAGTCGCGCAAATTGAAGATCCCTATAATCCTAAATTACATCCAGGCCCATCAATTAAGATAGGTCAATATGTGAATGCTGAAGTGCAAGGCAAAACCCTCGAAGACGCGATTGTGATAAACAACAGTGCTATTTACCAAGGCAGTTATGTGTACGTAGTGGAAAATGGTCTTTTAAAAAGGCGGGATATCAGTATACGTTGGCAGAACAGTCAAAAGACTATTATTGAAAACGGTCTTAGCGCAGGTGAATTATTAGTGACCACACCTTTAGGTCAAGTAAGTTCTGGTACTCGTGTGAGTATTGCTGGCGAACAACAGCCACAGCGCAAATCTTCCCCTGAAAAAGAAGCAAAGTTACAACAAATGGCAAAAGAAATGGGGATCACAGTAGACGAGCTTCGCGCTAAACGTTCTGCCGAAAGATCAAGCTCTGCTGCAACCACCACTCAAAGTAGCCACTAATGACTATGCATTTAATCTCTACCCCATCAACTAAGTTTGGAGACCTGACATGATTGCTTGGTTTGCCCGAAACCATGTGGCAGCTAATTTGCTGATGATCACTATATTATTTGCTGGCGTTTATAGCCTGACCAGTCGAATTCCTCTTGAGGTGTTCCCTTCATTTGAAACGGATACTATTAGTGTCTCAGTTAGCTTACGTGGTGCCACTCCTGAAGATACCGAATTAGGTGTAGCTATTTTGGTGGAAGAAGCTGTGCAAGATTTGGAAGGCATAGAACAAATCATCAGTGTCTCATCTGAAGGTTCAGCCAGAATTACAATAGATGTAGACTCTGATTATGACGCCCGAGAAATGCTGGCCGATATAAAATCACGTGTAGACGCTATTAATACCTTTCCAGCAGATGCAGAAAACCCTGTTGTATCCTTAGCTCAGCGCACACGCGAAGTGATTGCAGTGACTATTTCGGGCATTTATGGTGAAAAAGAAATCAACGAATTTGCCGAACATGTGCGCGATGATTTATTACGTATTCCCGGTATCACTCAAGTAGCATTATCTGGTGTACGTGATTATGAAATTGCCTTAGAAATCCCTCAAGACCGATTACGCCAGTATGGTTTGACCTTGGCACAGGTATCGTCTGCAGTCGCTAACTCAAGTAGCGATATTTCCGCTGGTAATATTAAAACCGACGGTGGCGACGTATTAATTCGCTCAAAAGGCCAAGCTTATCGCAAAGATGAATTCGCCAATATTCCGATCAAAACCAACAGTGACGGCTCTATTTTACGACTAAAAGATATTGCCGATATTCAGGATGGTTTTGAAGAAACCCCGATACGTACCCGGTTTAATGGCAAACAAGCCGCTTTTATAGATGTCTACCGAATTGGTCAACAAAGTGCGGTGGAAGTAGCCGATAAAGTTAAACAATATGTAAAAGACAAACAACCTTTGATGCCCGAAGGTTACGAATTAAGTTATTGGGATGACGATTCGCAGATCGTTAAAAACCGTATCGCCACTCTGACTGGTAGCGCGCTGCAAGGCGGGATCTTAGTATTACTTCTACTCACACTATTTTTGCGCCCTGCCATTGCATTTTGGGTGTTTATTGGGATCCCCGTATCTTTTATGGGTGCCTTCTTAGCCATGCCTTTTTTTGGCGTAACCCTTAACGTTATGAGTTTATTTGGATTTATTTTGGTGCTGGGTATAGTAGTGGACGACGCCATAGTCACGGGGGAAAACATCTACACCCATCTACGCACCTCTGAGTCTGGTGAAGAAGCAGCCATAAGGGGAACACAAGAAGTAGCTACACCCGTCACCTTCGGCATTTTAACCACAATAGCTGCTTTTCTACCTTTTGCCTTTATTGAAGGCAACCGAGGGGCGTTATTTGCGCAAATTCCGGTAATAGTTATTCCCGTACTGTTGTTTTCATTAATTGAATCAAAATTTGTTCTACCATCACACCTTAAACATATTAAGTTGCGTAACCAAAAGTCTAAAAAAGGTAACCGCTTAGAACAATGGCAACAACGTTTTGCCGATGGGTTTGAGGGTGCAATTCTACGTTATTACCAACCTCTTTTGGCGTTCAGTTTGCGTCATAAACTGGCCACCCTTGCCACCTTTATAGGCACATTCTCAATTATTTTGGCATTGTTAATGAGTGGCTGGACTAAATTTGTATTTTTCCCTCGTGTTCCTAGTGAAACAGTCAGGGCAAGTTTAACCATGACTACTGGCACCACTTTCGAAGTGACCAATCAATACATAGTTAAAATGTCTGATAAAGCCGAAGAATTGCGCGATAAGTATGTCGACGCAGATACAGGCCAAAGCGTAATCCTCAATGTATTAGCTTCAACAGGTGGTCGCGGTGGTTCCTCTAATATAGGTTCAGTACGCTTTGAAATCATACCGCCAGAACAAAGAGAATCCTCAGTCACCTCGGCTGATTTAGTACGAGAATGGCGAGAACTTATTGGTCCGATCCCGGGAGCTGAAAGTATTACCTATCGTGCAGAGATAGGACGTTCATCAGATCCTATTGATGTACAACTAAGTGGTAATTCACAAGCAACCTTGCAAGAAATTGCCGATCAAATAAAAACCCGACTTGCCACCTACCCTACAGTATTTGAAATTGCCGATAGTCTTTCTGACGGTAAAGAAGAATTACAAATTGAGTTGACTCTACAAGGTAAAGCATTAGGACTGACTCGGGTGAATGTGTCTAACCAAGTACGTAACGCGTTTTTTGGTAGCCAAGTACAACGTATTCAGCGTGGCCGAGATGATGTAAGGGTAATGGTAAGATTACCCATCAATGAGCGCCGTTCTTTATCTGACTTACAAAACATCCTAATACAAACACCTTCAGGTGGTTCGGTACCTTTATCTCATGTGGCCACCCTTATTCCAGGTAAAAGTCCGTCACAAATTACGCGCATCGATCGTTTTCGTACCGTCAGCGTGACTGCTGATGTAGAAAAACTCAATACCAATATGACTGTATTGCAGGCGGAATTATCTGAGTTTGTACAGCAACTGGTCAATCAATACCCAGGTATAACATGGAAGATGGAAGGTGAGGCCCGTGAACAACGAGAATCATTTTCTTCATTGGCTATAGGTTTATTGATGGTTTTCTTTGCTATTTATTTACTACTGGCTATCCCGTTCAAATCCTATATTCAGCCCATTATAGTCATGAGCATTATCCCGTTCAGTATGATAGGTGCAGTTATGGGGCATTGGTTAATGGGAATGGAGCTGACTATTATGAGCGTATTGGGCATGCTCGCTCTTGTGGGCGTAGTGGTCAATGACTCACTGGTATTGGTAGACTTTATCAATAAAAAACGCCTTGAAGGTGGCACACTTATGGACGCTGTGATGATAGCAGGAGTGTCAAGATTTAGGCCTATTATGCTCACCAGCTTGACCACTTTTTTTGGTTTAATGCCGTTATTGTTTGAAAAGTCGACTCAAGCACAATTTTTAATACCTATGGCAGTGTCTTTGGCCTTTGGTATTTTGTTTGCGACTTTTATCACCCTTATTTTAGTGCCAATCAATTATATGTTGGTTGAAAAACTAAAAGGTAACGCTAAGAACAGTACTCTAGTCCCTGAGGTGAACACGGTTCAAGTGAACGGGTAAAAACAATAAAAAAAAAGCTAAGACATCTTAAATGTCTTAGCTTTTAAAAGTCACTGCATGCAGCTAACGAGGCGGTATTGGTGGTCGAACAGATGCATCACACAAAGCTGAGTCATTATCTAATGCACAGCCCACTTCTCCAACATGACAGGCAATAATCGCATTTTCTCCTGGTTCGGCAACATGATAGTGATAACCTAATTCAGCAAATTCATGCCCGCCACAACGATCAAGATCCACGGCTTCAGTGCCATCAAGATTAAGACGATTATGTAACGGGAAGCCATCCAAAGCGACCCCAATTGCAGCAGCATGGTCTTGTTAAATTGATACATCTAAAACCCTACCCCTAAATAATCGCCGCCAACTCAGCACCTTGCCTGATCGCTCTTTTTGCGTCGAGTTCTGCGGCTACATCGGCTCCACCTATTAAATGGGTTTTGATGTTTCTTTGTTCTAAGCCTTGTTGCAACTCTCTAAATGGTTCTTGACCGGCACATAAAATAATATTATCCACTTCCAATATTTGCGGTTTGTCGTTCACTTTAATGTGTAAGCCTTGGTCATCAATTTTTACGTAATCAACACCAGCAATCATTTGCACCTGTTTTCTTTGTAGCGTCGACCTATGGATCCAGCCAGTGGTTTTACCTAGTCCTTTGCCTACTTTAGTGGTTTTACGTTGCAGTAATAACACCTCCCTGGCAGGCCCTTCAATAATGGCGTCGGTTAATGCGCCAGCATGTTTGTATTCTTTATCGATCCCCCAGTTTTTTAACCATTGTTCAGGCTGCGTTGTTAATGAATGTTCTTCTACCAAAAATTCAGCCACATCAAAACCAATGCCCCCAGCCCCTATAATCGCCACTTTTTTGCCAACCGTTTTATTGTCTCTTAACACATCAAGATAATTCAAAACTTTAGGATGCTGTATGCCTTCAATATTGACGTCTCTTGGTTTGATGCCTGTAGCAAGCACCACTTGATCAAACTTAGCATCAGCTAAGGATTCAGTACTTTGTTGACTATCTAAATGTAAATGAACCCCAGTAACTTCTAATCTCTTTTTGAAATAACGTATAGTTTCAAAGAATTCTTCCTTACCAGGGATCCGTTTAGCGTAGTTAAATTGGCCACCAATTTCGCTGCTTTTTTCAAACAAATGTACTTCATGTCCACGCTCAGCGGCATAACAACTAAAAGCCAGACCAGCCGGCCCTGCCCCCACCACAGCCAACTTTTTCTTATGTGTGGTCAAAGGGAAATTTAGTTCTGTTTCGTAACCTGCTCGAGGATTCACTAAACAACTGGCTCGCTTACGGGCAAAACCATGATCCAAACAGGCTTGATTACAAGCGATACAGGTATTAATTTCTTCTGCTCGACCTTGCTGAGCCTTGCGTACAAAGTTTTCATCTGCCAAAAACGGTCTAGCCATGGAGACCATATCAGCTTGACCACTGGCTAATATTTTTTCGGCAATTTCAGGAGTATTGATCCTATTAGTTGCGATCAGCGGCACACTGACCTCACTTTTCATACGCTCGGTAATCCAAGTAAATGCAGCTCGTGGCACCATAGTACCGATAGTCGGCACCCTTGTTTCATGCCACCCAATTCCAGTATTGATTAAAGTGGCACCGCAACTTTCGATTAACTTTGCTAGGGCAACAACTTCATCCCAATTACTGCCACCTTCGACTAAATCCAACATGGATAAACGAAATATAATGATAAAATCAGTGCCCACTTTTTGCCTGACAGCATTGACTATTTCTACGGCAATTCGTGAGCGGTTTTCGAAACTGCCACCCCATTCATCGTCCCGTTGATTAGTTCGCGGACATAAAAATTGATTAATAAAGTAACCTTCTGAGCCCATAATTTCGACACCATCGTATCCGGCTAGTTTGGCCATAGCGGCACAATTAGCGTAATCATTAATAGTGCTGACAATGCCCCTTTTTGATAGCGCTTTAGGTTTAAAAGGATTAATCGGCGATTTGATGGCCGATGGTGCAACCACAAATGGATGATAGCCATAACGTCCAGAATGCAATATTTGTAAACAAATTTTACCTTGCTGCTGGTGCACAGCTTCAGTTATTACTTGATGTTCTTTTGCGTGTCTTTTATTGCTCATACGAGCCGCAAAAGGCAATAACCAGCCTTGCCGATTTGGACTCACGCCTCCAGTAACAATAAGTCCAACACCGCCGGCTGCGCGCTCTGCATAAAATGCAGCCAACTTTTCAAGACCATGTTTTTCTTCCTCCAAACCAAGGTGCATAGAGCCCATCAGTACGCGGTTTGGCAGTTCAGTAAAACCAAGATCAAGAGGTGCAAATAAATGAGGATAATGGGTGTTTGTTGTCATATCTAAAATGGCCAATTTTTTTTTATCACTTGAGCAAGTCTATCGCAATTTATTTGCAACTAAATGTAAAAGTTACAAAGAATTACATTTGAGAATGTTCACCAAGTACTTTTTTAGATAGGATGCGGTATTATTTTGTAACGAGTAGTATACCTATTATGTCTTCAGGAAAAAGTTGGACGAAGTCGTTGTTTGTTGGTTTGTGGAACACCCTTAATTTTAGCCGTAAATTGTTTTTCAATATTATTTTTATTGTTATCTTTTTAGCCATCATCTCTGTTTTTTTTAAAGACAATAATACAATTACAGTGCCAGTCAATTCTGCCTTAGTACTTAAGTTATCCGGTAACCTAGTGATAGAAAAAGAAGCGGTCGACCCTTTCACCGAGTTTATGCAAGAAGCTTTTGAACAAGACGACGACAATCCTGAAATATTGCTGCAAGATGTATTGCTAACTATCGAAAACGCTAAACAAGACCGTCGCATTAAAGTCTTAGTTTTAGACTTACACGGTTTGGGTAGTGCAGGTTTAGACAAATTAGAACAAATTGCCGTGGCATTAGAAGACTTTAAAGAAAGCGAAAAGCCTATCTATGCAATTGGCGACTACTATAGCCAAAACCAATATTACCTTGCCAGCCGTGCAGATCATTTATATCTCAACCCTATGGGTTTTATGATGTTTGAAGGATATGGACGTTTCGGCATGTATTTCAAATCCGCTATCGAAAAACTTAAAGCTGAAACTCACGTCTTTAAAGTGGGTACTTATAAGTCAGCTGTTGAACCCTACATTCGTGACGACATGTCAGACGCAGCAAAAGAAGCAAATAAGGCCTGGTTAACGGCCATGTGGACCCAATACAAAACAAGTGTTGCTAAAGCTCGCGGCTTAGATGTTAATCATTTTGATGAAGAGCTAGATGTGTTTTTAGAAAAATTTGAGCAATCAGGTGGAGACTTTGCACAATACGCATTAGATTTTGGTTGGGTTGACGCACTTAAAACTCGCGAACAAGCCCTGCAAGAAATTGTTGCTGTGGTAGGTAAAAACGAAGATGGTATGGGTTTTAATGGTATTAGTTACAAAAATTACCTGAATATCATCAAACCTGTACTACCTAACATGCCTAACAACTTAGATAAGGTCGCTATTGTTGTTGCTAAAGGCACCATATTAAACGGTATCCAAAAACCCGGTCAAATAGGTGGTGACAGTACTGCTGAGTTACTACGTAAAGCGAGATATGACGATACTGTCAAATCTGTAGTGTTATATGTTGACTCGCCAGGTGGTAGTGCTTTTGCCTCAGAAATTATTCGTCAAGAAGTTGAAAACTTGCAGGCTGTAGGCAAGCCCGTAGTTGCCGTTATGAGTACCTATGCAGCATCCGGTGGATATTGGATTTCTGCTGGAGCAGACAAAATTCTGGCCGCACCTAGCACTATTACAGGCTCTATAGGTATATTCGGCATGTTTTTAACCTTTGAAAACACCTTAGATTATTTAGGTGTACATACCGATGGTGTAGGCACCACCGAATTTGCAGGCATGGGCATCACCAAAACTCTTAACCCCAAAGTTGCTGCCATAATGCAAAGAGGCATCGAACATGGTTACGATCAATTTATCTCATTGGTTGCGGATAAACGCGATATGAGCAAAGAGCAAGTAGACCAGATAGCCCAAGGAAGAGTTTGGATTGGAGACACTGCCTTAGAGTTAGGCTTAGTGGATGAGTTAGGTTACTTAGAAGACGGTGTGAAAGCCGCGGCTACTTTGGCTAACCTAGAAACCTACGATACCCAATATATTCAAAGAACTATGTCGAAAAGTGAATTGTTCTGGAAAGAGTTATTCCAAAACGCCAGCGTGTCATTTGAAGGCGCTTTTAAAGTAGAAAAATCCAGTACTATTCTGAATCTTGTTAAAGAATTAACAACAGACATTGAAGCAGTAGCCAAACTGAATGACCCTAAGGGTGTATATGCTTATTGCTTAGCTTGTGAGTTGTAAGCGTCTCAATAACTTAGAAAAGTTTGCTTAACCGGCTATAGAAAAGCCCCAACCATGTTCGTCATAGTTGGGGCTTTCTTTTTAAAAAGGATGACGTAAAAATGAAACGTTTTAAGCTCATAATAACAATTCGTTTATTTATCTACACTCAAAGCTGTTAATAACTCTTTATCCAAACTTTTAGCCGACTCTTTAGCCTGAATGGCATATTTTTCTAAAGCAAAATCCTGTTTTGATTGAGGTTGCCAAGTAGGTACTTCAACAGGGTAACCCGCTTCATCGCTTGCCACAAAAACCATAATGCAATGACCTGTTTCGACCATTTTATTTTGTTTAGGATCGCCAGCCACAATACGAATATAGATATGCATGCTGGTTCTACCCGTGTGCACTATCTTAGCAGTGAGGGTCACCATCTGCCCCACCAAGATCGGACGAATAAATCGAATACCGCCTATAGATACAGTTACACAATAATGTGCACTCCACTGAGCAGCGCAAGCGTAACCAGCTTGATCCATCCAT
>TARA_R110002153_G_scaffold72875_2_pt1 | contig 75250 bp, 65 predicted proteins | sample TARA_R110002153 | Tara Oceans TARA_R110002153 (sample SAMEA4398193) | marine metagenome | biome: Polar Biome; feature: [SRF] surface water layer (ENVO:00010504); material: water (ENVO:00002006), including particulate matter (ENVO:01000060) such as... | depth 5 m | reverse complement strand
CCAACTGCAAGCAATGTAGGCGGAACCTGTTTGCTACCAACTGCAAGCAATGAAGGCGGAACTTGTTTGCTACCAACTGCAAGTAATGTAGGCGGAACCTGTTTGCTGCCAACTGCGAGTTCTGTGTGTAGACTATTCTCTAACATGTTGTTTGTAATTGAGCTGTATCCAACTAAACATGTGATTGAAAAAGAGATTATAGACGTAGTTGTTAGTAGTAATTTCATTTTTAATTCCTTAGTTTTTAGATTAAGAAATTAGATGTTACATTACTCATACAAATTAGTATTTTTTTACTTTATGCGCTTATTAACCGCTCTTTGAATAGCTTATTTGCCTCATTAAATACAATCCACAAGGTAAATGTTGCAAGAGACTGCATTATATATGGGTATACGTAGTATATGATTTGAATATGTTTTAATTGGAATACGTGCCTCAATATATATTCGAATATATTAAGTCCTTCAATGAAAATATATATTCTAGTGACTTGATATATATACCAGTCTAAATTTATAGACTTCCCAGACTTTGATGTGAATTGCTCAGTCATTTGAATACGTGAGAAAAGAAAATGACGAGTAAGTAAGCCCAGTCCTACTAACGCTGCATACCAGTAAATAGCAGGTGCAGCATTATATCCTATTAGAATCCAGTAAATTTCAGCTGAGATACAGAGCAGTAAAATCATTAAAGAAATCTTACTCATTTTATCGAACCAAAACTTATAAATAACAAAGAACAATAATAAATATATGATTATTTTTGCAAGCCAATAGTTATAAAGCTCCTCGGCAAAAATAAACCACAAAACCTCTTCTAGAACTCTAATTACTGCAAGTATTATTATAATACCTAAAACATTAATATCTTTGCGACAAACAAAGCCTGTAAAGAGTAGTATTCCGATAAATATACGATCAAAAACAAGCGCATTGCCAAACGTCAAAATACCCGCGGCGATAAAAAGCCCTCCAAAGAGGGCTGTGATTAACTTGGGTAAGTAGGCGCGAACTAACATTAGGTGTGATTAAAACCGAAATAATCCATAACAGTAGAGAAAAAGGATTCGCGGGTTTGTTCAGAGGCTTTTTGTCGGCATACAGCCCACCATTTACTGATTACCTCTACACCGATACTGTTCATCGTTTCTGGTTTTTCGTTTTCGATAGCTGAGACGGTTTCCCGGCTAATACCCACGCGCAGGGCAAGTTCGCCCTGAGTGTATCCAGCTTCTTTACGAAGTGCCTTAAGTTGCACACCGCTGAACTTCTTTCTACGTGACATAGTGAGTTGGCTTCCTGAGCAAGTATGAGTCGTATAAATTGAGTGAATGTAGGGGTTTTAAATTACCCTTGTCCGTTCGAATATAAGGTAGTGGTGACAACTTGTAAATGCCTTTTACAAAGAAATTAGTGACATCGCAAATATAAATTTTCTTTATAGTTCCTAACGTTACATGCTACATCAGGCATGCAGCATAGTGGGTTGGTGATTTTGAACACTGAAGGTAGACTTTTTTCACGCCGAGTATTTTATGCTTTCACAACCTAGTCGGTAAACGGGTTAACATTCTGCTTTTTAGCGAGTGTCTAACAAGAATATTATCAGTTTTTTGCAGAAACTGATTCCATTTCTAGAGGGTTATCAGAATAACAACCGGGTGGTAATCGAACTTCGTATTGAACGCGATAAATTGTCGTTGGGCGTCGGATTTAGACCCAATGACCGTTTCAGTAACCCCCATTATTTATAGAATGGGAATGCAGATTCACGATATCGAAGCAATCGTTGTCGTACTAGTACATGCGTTAACCAATGATCCATATCGGCAATGTTAAAACGCGCAGCTAATGACATATTAGTGGATTTCTAACGAGGAGAAACAAGCATGAATAAAACAATTTTAGTAACGGGTGCCACAGATGGTATCGGTTATGAAACCGCGAAAATGCTGTTGTCGGTTGGGCATACAGTGCTTTTACACGGTCGAAACAGCAGTAAGTTACGTGATGCTCAAACTAGGTTAACTGAAGCAACAGGTACAGGCCAAAGTGAGACTTATGTGGCTGATATGTCCAACATTGATGATGTGAAGGCGTTGGCACAAGCTATTATAGCGAAGCATGGGGCGCTCGATGCGCTTATTAATAATGCAGGGGTTTACGGCGAGCCTGAAGTCATGACGCAAGACGGGCTAGATGTTAGGTTTGTGGTGAATACATTCGCGCCTTACGTTTTAACCAAGGCGCTGTTGCCGATGCTTGGTAAAGGCTCTCGAGTAGTGAATGTATCATCCGCTGCACAAGCATCAGTTAGCTTAGCTGCCATGGCAGGCAATCAACCTCTTGATGATTCACAAGCCTATGCTCAAAGCAAACTTGCGCTGACCATGTGGTCACGTCAATTAGGCTTGCAACTTGCTGAGCAGGGTCCCTCTATTATTGCTGTGAACCCGAAATCACTATTAGGGAGCAAAATGGTGAGAGACGCTTACGGTATGGCTGGCGGCGACTTGCGTATCGGCGCGGACATTCTGAGTCGAGCCGCGTTATCTGATGAGTTCGCGCAAGCCTCAGGCCAATATTATGACAACGATATCCAGCAATTCGCTAATCCACATCGTGATGCCCTGAACGCTGAAAAAACACAGGCCGTCATTTCCTGCATGGAAAAGGTTATTGAGCATATTACTCATTCGTAAGATCTCTAAAAAGGGTTTTGGCTTCAAACCGAAGCCTAACAGCAGTATTTTCTCTGGGACTAAGTTTAGTTGGTGTTTTTTTAAATCATAATTGGATAATAGTACTATGACCAAGAGTCGCGCAGTTTCGCAACTTAATAATGTCTTTAAATTGGTCTTTGGCGGTTTTTGGAAGAGGGTTTTGATTACCTCTTGTAGAGGCTATTGCTAACGTTCATAACCCAACGAAGTTGCTAACAAAGTGGCTGGCTGCGCAGAGTAAGGAGTAAGCTGAAGTACCTTAAGAAAAAGGTACTTCAGCGTGTATTCAAACAAGCTTCCTTACTTGTTTTCACTCAATAAGCGCTGATAGAGCAAATCTTTCAACATAGCTCGGTCAAGTTTCATTTGATGCATAGTTTCATCATCAATCGGGGCATCTTTGAGTTCCAATACTCGTATCTCTTTATCTAATTGATTATATTGCTTGGCTTTTTCTGCAAACTTCTCATCGCTTTTACTGAGGGCTGATATAGTATCTTTGTATTCTGGGAAATCGTTATTAAGTGAATGATTTTCGCCTAACATGGTAACTCCTTTATTAAAGAGAAAAGAATAAAGCATTCCCTCTTTCACAGGACTTATCGTCCAGTGTTAGTGTTATGCCTTACTTAGAGAATACATAGGGGCGATAAAACGCTTTATCAATGCCTCTGCATTTTTGAGCGACTAATTTGGAAAGGACATTACCACAGCCGCGTTATTTTTTAGCATTCGCGCCGATTAGAGCCTTTATCCATAATTCTCAACATTGCTCGATAAAATTTAATATTTCAAAAAATAAACAATTAGGCGGCGTGGGTACCTGAATTCAATCAATTATATGTGCTTGGTCGGTAAAGGGAGATAAATGACGGCCGATCGACGAAGCATTGATTGTTTATATGCCTAATATCAGCGAAAATAGCAGGCAATTAAGATTAACAAGACGGATTTGACGATTGAAGCGCTATTGATGGCTTCTAAATGTGTATACAAAACCGTGAAAACACGAGAAGATTTTATTAAATGTCTAACGCTTTAATCCCGCAGGAAGTCTCACGTAGACGCACTTTTGCCATTATTTCTCACCCGGATGCGGGTAAAACCACCATCACAGAAAAAGTATTGTTATTCGGAAACGCACTGCAGCGTGCAGGTACCGTAAAAGGTAAAAAATCAGGACAGCATGCTAAATCTGACTGGATGGAAATGGAGAAAGAGCGGGGGATATCCGTTACCACATCCGTTATGCAATTTCCCTATTCAGGATGTCTGGTTAACCTATTAGACACTCCAGGGCACGAAGATTTCTCAGAAGATACTTACCGTACTTTGACCGCGGTCGATTCCTGTTTAATGGTGATTGATGCTGCTAAAGGTGTTGAGGCTCGTACCATTAAGTTGATGGAAGTCACACGTTTACGTGATACCCCTATTATTACGTTTATGAACAAACTCGACCGCGATACCCGCGATCCTATCGATTTACTCGATGAAGTGGAAAGCGTGTTAAACATTAAATGTGCCCCCATTACTTGGCCCATTGGCATGGGGAAGGAATTCAAAGGGATATATCACTTACTGCGTGATGAAACTGTCTTATATAGCACCGGTCAAGGGCATACCATTCAGCCGAGGCGAGTGATTAAAGGGCTAGACAATCCTGAGTTGGATACGGCTGTTGGCATTTACGCCGATGAGTTACGTGAAATGTTGGAGCTGGTTAAGGGCGCATCCCACGAATTTAATTTGGAAGAATTTATTGCCGGTGAACTCACGCCCGTTTTCTTTGGCACCGCTATGGGTAACTTTGGCGTTGACCATATGCTTGACGGACTAGTTGAATGGGCTCCGTCGCCACAGGGGCGAGAAACAGATCTAGGTAAAGTTGAAGCCAAGGATGATAAATTCAGTGGCTTTGTGTTTAAAATTCAAGCCAACATGGATCCTAAACATCGAGACCGAATTGCTTTTTGCCGCATCGTATCGGGTAAATATCAAAAAGGCATGAAGATGCATCAAAGCCGTATCGGCAAAGATGTGCGTATTTCTGACGCGTTAACTTTTTTTGCTGGTGATCGTGAAGTGCTAGAAGAAGCGTATGCAGGCGATATTATTGGTTTACATAACCACGGTTCAATTCAAATTGGTGATACATTTACCTCTGGTGAAAAGTTTCGTTTCGCTGGTATACCAAACTTTGCGCCTGAATTGTTTAAACGCATCCGCCTACGAGATCCGCTAAAACAAAAACAATTGCTTAAAGGCCTTATTCAACTTTCAGAAGAGGGCGCGGTACAGGTGTTTAGACCACTGCAAAACAATGATTTGATCGTTGGTGCTGTGGGCGTGTTGCAGTTTGATGTGGTGGTTGCACGTCTTAAGGGTGAATACAACGTGGACGCTATATACGAACATATCAACGTCGCCACTGCCCGTTGGATATACGGTAAAGATGAACGAAAAGTCGATGAGTTTCAACGTAAAGCTGAAGCCAATCTCGCCCTCGATGGCGGAGACAATCTAACCTATATCGCTCCCACTATGGTGAATCTGTCATTAGCGCAAGAGCGCTATCCTGATATAGAGTTTCATCAAACACGCGAACATTAATAGATGCGGGACAAAATGTCTCCTTCAATACACATTTATATATGTGCTCAACAAGTACGGTTATTGGCTTTAAAAATATGAATTTACATACCCTGTTATTGAACAAATTTAGTGCTGCTTTGGCGGCGATTGGCGCCCCTGAAAACTCTCCTGCGCCCCTTAGTCGTGCAACACGTGTAGGGTTCGGCGATTACCAATTTAATGGTGCGATGGCGCTAGCTAAAGTACTTAAGCTCAAGCCGAGAGATATTGCTGAAAAAATCGTTGAAGCGGTCCAGCTTGATGGTATCGCTGAGAAGCTTGAAGTAGCAGGCCCAGGTTTTATCAATATTTATTTAAGTAAACCGTGGCTGGCTGGTCAACTTGCTAATGCCGCAGCAGACACGCGTTTGAATATAGAAGCTCAGCCGAGTAAAACCGTGGTGGTGGATTACTCATCGCCCAACTTAGCCAAAGAAATGCATGTGGGCCATTTGCGCACCACGATTATCGGTGATGCAGTGGTTAAAGCGCTGGAGTTTATGGGACACAATGTCATCCGCCAAAATCACATGGGTGACTGGGGCACACAGTTTGGGATGTTGCTTGCGCACCTAAATGACAAACTTAAAGCGGATCAAGTGGCTGAAACGGCACTTTCTGACTTAGAAGACTTTTACCGCGAAGCCAAAGTGCGTTTCGACGAAGAAGAAGGCTTCGCTGATAGGGCACGTGACTACGTCGTTAAACTGCAGGGCGGTGACAGTCATTGCTTGGCGCTATGGCAGAACTTTATTGACGTCTCTATCACGCACAGTGAAGAGGTTTATCACAAATTAAATGTCAGCCTTACCCGTGATGACATCATGGGGGAAAGTGCTTACAACGATGATTTGGCGAATGTGGTTCGCGAACTTCAGGCGCAAGGATTGGCGGTAACAAGCCAAGGCGCTCAAGTAGTATTTATACCTGAATTAGCGGATAAAGAAGGTAATCCTGCTGCTTACATCGTGCAAAAATCTGGCGGGGGCTACCTATATGCCACTACGGATTTAGCCGCTATACGTCATCGCTGCGGTACGTTGCATGCAGATCGTACCCTTATTATGACTGATGCACGACAAGCTCTACATTTTAAGCAAACTGAGATTGTTGCCCGTAAAGCGGGTTTTATTGCACCAGAACAGACTTATGAGCATTGCCCGTTCGGCATGATGTTGGGTAACGATGGCCGTCCGTTTAAAACCCGTACTGGGGGAACAGTTAAACTCGTTGAATTACTCGATGAAGCGGTCGAGCGGGCTGAAGCCCTATTGAGCAAACGCGAAACCGATTTAAGCGCACAAGCGCTAAAAGTATTGGCCAATAAAATTGGTATCGGCGCTGTAAAGTATGCAGATTTGAGTAAAAACCGTACCACTGACTATATGTTTAGCTGGGACAGTATGCTGAGCTTTGAAGGTAACACCGCCCCTTATTTGCAATACGCCTATACTCGGGTTATGAGTATTTTCCGTAAAGCCGGCGTGGATCATTTAACGTTAAATGCGCCCATTACGTTGGACGCCTCTCAAGAAAAATTACTTGCGGTGAAGCAATTACAATATGTTGAAGCCATCAATCAAGTGATTGCTGAGGGCACACCCCATGTGTTGTGTACCTACCTTTATGAACTTGCTAGTTTATTTATGAGTTTTTACGAAGCATGTCCGATGTTAAAAGATGGCATAGCACAAGACGTTCGTGACAGCCGTATGACGCTGGCCGCACTGACCGCTAAGACATTGCAATCAGGGTTGGGGTTATTAGGTATAGAAACCATGGATCGCATGTAATTCAGGGGTAAAAATTTGCTGTAACGTTATTCATACCCGCTATTTTGCGGGTGTTTTGTTTAAGAAGGTAACAAGACTGCCTTCGTTTACGCTGATTTTTTGCTTCCAACGGGCTGAGATCTGTCATTAAGGGATAAAATCCGGTAAAATCCGCCGCCATTCAACCGCTATGACAATGTTAAGATTTATGTTCGAAATCAATCCAATACTAAATACAATCAGTGATGTAAAGCAACGCAGTGCATCACTTCGGGGGTATCTTTGACTACGATCAAAGGAGTGAACGCCTCGAGGAAGTTAACCGCGAATTAGAAAACCCTGATGTGTGGAACGATCCTGAGCGTGCTCAAGCCCTAGGCAAAGAAAAAGTCGCCTTAGAACAGATTGTTAATACCATAGTATTGCTTGAGCAAGGTTGTATTGACGTTGAAGAGCTTTTAGAACTAGCTGTAGAAGAAAGCGATCAAGAAACCTTAGATGAAGCTGAAAAAGATTTGGCTGAGCTTGTTAGCCAGCTCGAGAAACTTGAATTTAGACGCATGTTTAGCGGTCCGAACGATGCAAATGACGGTTACATCGATATTCAATCTGGTTCTGGCGGTACTGAAGCGCAAGATTGGGCTAACATGTTATTGCGTATGTACCTTCGTTGGGGGGAAGCCCACGGTTTTAAAACAGAATTAATTGAATTGTCAGATGGTGATGTAGCTGGAATAAAAAGTGCCACTATACGTTTTGAAGGTGAATATGCTTTTGGATGGTTGCGCACAGAGACCGGTGTTCACCGACTCGTTCGTAAATCTCCCTTTGATTCTGGTAGTCGTCGTCATACCTCATTTGCTTCTGTATTTGCTTATCCAGAAATTGACGATGATATCGAAATTGATATTGATCCGTCTGATTTACGGATTGATACTTACCGCGCGTCTGGCGCAGGTGGGCAGCATGTAAACAGAACCGATTCTGCGGTGCGTATTACTCACGAGCCGACGAATATTGTTGTGCAGTGTCAAAATGACCGCTCACAACATAAAAATAAAGCCCAAGCGATGAAGCAGCTAAAAGCAAAACTGTATGAATTCGAGATGCAAAAGCAAAACGAAGAAAAACAGACCATGGAAGACAGTAAGTCAGATATCGGCTGGGGCAGCCAAATCCGCTCTTATGTATTAGATGATTCACGGATTAAAGACTTACGAACAGGCGTGGAAACACGTAACACTCAAGCCGTGTTAGACGGTGATTTGGACAAATTTATACAAGCCAGCTTAAAATCTGGATTGTAAGTAAACCCACATTAATTTACAGCTACTAGAAATCAGGAAAGTCGATGACCGAACAGCACCAAGATGAAAACAAGCTCATAGCTGAGCGCCGCACTAAACTTTCGCAGATACGTGAAAACTGTAAATCAAACGGCTTTCCCAATACCTTTCGTCGTGAATTTTATAGTGAAGATCTACAAGCTGAATTCGGCGAGCACGAAAAAGCAGCCCTAGAAGAACTAGGTAAAATTGTCAGCATTGCTGGTCGTATTCTTGCTAAGCGTGGGCCATTCTTGTTATTGCAAGACATGACTGGTCGCATTCAAGCGTATGCCTCCAAAGATACGCAAAAGGATATTAAAGAGCGTTACACCAGCTTAGACATCGGTGACATCATTGGTGTTAAAGGTGAACTGCATAAGTCCGGTAAAGGCGACTTATACGTCAACATGAATGAATACCAATTGTTGACCAAGTCTTTGCGCCCCTTACCTGAAAAGTTCCACGGCTTGGCTGATCAAGAAACTAAGTACCGCCAACGTTATGTTGATTTGATCACCAATCAACAAACTCGCGAAACTTTTATGATCCGCAGCAAAATCGTAACCGGTATTCGTAACTTCTTAAGTGAACGTAAGTTTATGGAAGTGGAAACGCCGATGTTGCAGGTTATCCCTGGTGGAGCAACAGCTAAGCCGTTTACGACGCACCATAACGCGTTAGACATAGACATGTACCTACGTATCGCACCAGAGCTTTACCTGAAACGTTTAGTGGTTGGCGGTTTTGAACGTGTATTCGAAATTAATCGTAACTTCCGTAACGAAGGTTTATCGACTCGGCATAATCCTGAGTTCACAATGCTTGAGTTTTATCAGGCCTACGCGGACTATCATGATTTGATGAACTTGACAGAGGAAATGCTACGTACGGTTGCAAATGACGTACTGGGCACGGCCATTGTTAAAAATACCATCAAGGACATTGAAGGTAATGTTATCGAAGAGAAAACCTATGACTTCGATCAGCCATTTGAACGCTTAACGATGAGCGAAGCGGTCATAAAATACTGGCCTGAAGCGAACGTTGCCGCAATTAATGATCCTGAAGCACATCTTGATGAGCTTAAAGTGATGGCTAAGCAGTTGCACATCAAGGAGCCTGAAGTAGATGGAATTTGGGGCGCGGGTAAGTACTTATGTGAAATATTCGAAGCCACTGCTGAAGAGCAGCTTGATCAACCTACATTTATTACGGCATATCCATGGGAAGTTTCGCCTCTTGCGCGCCGAAATGATGACAACCATTTCGTAACTGATCGTTTTGAGTTTTTCGTAGGCGGTCGTGAACTAGCTAACGGTTTCTCTGAGTTAAATGACTCTGAAGACCAAGCTGCGCGATTCCGTAAGCAAGTGGCCGAGAAAGATGCTGGTGACGATGAAGCCATGCATTTTGATGACGATTACATTCGTGCCCTTGAGTATGGATTACCACCTACAGCGGGTGAAGGTATTGGTATTGACCGTTTAGTGATGTTATTCACTGACAGCCCTACTATTAAAGACGTAATCTTATTTCCGCATATGAAGCCGGAAGTCAGTGCAGAAAAGGCTGAATAATCAGCCTTTGAATGTACATCATTTTTAACCTTAAAAGGCGCTTAGCATAGGCGCTTTTTTTATGTCTGCAGTTTCATGCTTCCATGGGCTTAGATTTATGCATCTAAAGTGTCGTTAATAATGTGCTTCTAACGCCGTGATGCGCTTAAGTAAATTCTGATTCACTGGTACGTTTATGCCATGAATTTGAGCTTGCTGGCAGATATAGCCATTGATGAAGACGATTTCAGATTGGCGCTTGTGTGCTATGTCTTGATACATAGACGAATAGTTTACGCTGGTGGCCTCGATGACTTGTTTTACCCTGTCTATGAGTATGCCCGCTTCAGCGCTAAAACCGCAGGCAGTCATAACGTTTGCAGTCTCTAAACAGATCTCCCCAATGATAGCGTGATATTGAGATTGCGCTAATTGGCCATTGTTAATTTGATGCAATGCTGTCAACGGGTTGATAACCGCATTTATGGCCAGTTTATCCCACAGCGCTTGTTCAATATTGGCATGCCAGCAACAGGGTGTTAGCAGTGACGTTAGTAATGCATCTCGGTTGGTGTCATTGCTAATTAGGGGAGCCGCCGAGTTTTGTCCTCGGGCGATATATCCTAAGTGACACATGCCTAAACCTGTTTCGAACATAGTAGTGGTACTGGGTTTGTAAGCCGCATGGCTGGTGGTGGCTGCAATAATTGGGTTACTGGGTAGTAATGTTTTTACCGCTTCTATTACGCCCATTCCATTATGTAATAACACCAAGGTTTGCTTAGCACATAGATGCGGTTTTAATTCTGCAACGGTATCCGCAATCTGATAAGCCTTTACAGGTAATACAATAATATCAGCGTAGTTTAATTGAGTGAACTTTAACGGTTGAATTTGAATATTGTGAGCGTGTTGAAGGATATCAGTGGCAACTAATGTAAATGGTTGTTGCGTGCGCGTGACAAGGCTAAATTCTTGTTGTTGAATATGGCATTTAAGCGCGAGCAAATTGCCTATGGCGCCGTTGCCAACAATAGCCAATTTCACTGATCGCTAACCCTTATGCGCAGTGTTAGTTGGCCAATTTTGCGACCAAGGCTGAGTGTATTCTTCGAGCGCATTTTGACAGGCTTCCGTATTAAACAGTTCACCGCTAGTGGGAGGGCAACAGATATCAATTTCTTGAGTTTGGTAGCAAAAACGCAAACAGTAGGCATGTAAATATGTCCTGTCATGCTCTGAACCTTTATATAAACTATCGCCCAAAATGGGACTGCCTAAGCTCTTTAGCATTACCCGCAACTGATGCGTTTTACCGGTTAAGGGTTTAAGCAAATACAGCCTGATACCCGGGGAGACACTCTTGCTAAAAAACTGTGTTGTGGCGACGGCTGTACCATCTTTGCTTAAGGCCCATTTACCATCACGTATTTTTTTCATTGCACCGCTGATGGTGCCCTGTTTCTTCTTGGGTTTGGCGGGGCCAAGCGCCAGGTAGTACTTTTCTATTTTGCGCGTTTCGAATAGCTTGCCTAACGTGCTTGCGGCTTGTGCATGTTTAGCCAAAATAAGTAAGCCAGAGGTCACTTTATCTAAACGATGCACCAACCAAAGTTTATCAATAGATAATTGCCCACACATAATGGGCAAAATACCCGAGGCATCTTGCTCATTCTGTACGCTCACACCAGCAGGCTTGTTAATAACAAGAAAATCGGCGTGATCAAAAACGATTTCGATTAGGGGGAAGCTCGGATTACTCAAGCAAAGCAATCGCTGCTGGATAGTCTAAATCATCAATAGCGCTGAGCAGAGCTGCCTCAGTGGCGCTATCTAATGCGCAATCACGTATATATTGCTCTAATTTGTTGGGCGTAATAAATTCGTTTCTTTTTAAAGCCGTGAGCAATTCTTGTTTGCCTTTTGGATTGCTTTCTCCCGTGGAGCTGGAAGACAGCACATTGTCACTGGATATTGTGGATTGCGTATATTGATTTACAGTGGCCAGTGTTTGCATTAGCACGGCAATATAAGTTGTTGAATCAATATTTTCTGGGGACTCGCTTTTGATATACGCCTCAAAGTCACGACTGGCTTGGTGGAGTGCCGTCATTCCTAAATTGCCACTAACCCCTTTAATCGTGTGAACTTGCTGGCGCACAGCGTCTAAATTTTGTAAGCGAATATCACTGACTAGCGATTGTTCTACGCCAGTATATTGCTCTGCAAATTTACCAAGCATTTTAACTAATAAGCTCTCATTGCCACTGAATTGGCGCAATGCAAAGTCCATGTCGAAAATTACGGGGTCTTGATTCATTCACTAGATCCTTCGAATAGAATGTGATTTAACGCGAATTCAAACAGTATAAGCTGAGTGACTTTATTATGACTGAAAGGGTAGACTATTAGTCTAGTGTAAATCAATGGGCAAGTTTCTTGTGGTAAAAAAAATCCTTATATTATCGGCAATTGCTGGCATTCTCGTCGCATGTCAACCTACCAATACGGTGAGAAAACCGTTGACTTCAAACTTACCCTCAGGGGTAACCTTGATTGCTGAACACTCGGCTAGCCAAGATAGCGTCAGCATTCCATATAAAAAATATCGCTTAGATAATGGCTTAACGGTGGTTCTGCATGAGGATCATTCAGATCCGTTAGTACGCGTTGATGTGACCTACCATGTGGGCTCTGCGCGTGAAGAGGTAGGTAAGTCAGGATTCGCCCATTTTTTCGAGCATATGATGTTTCAAGGCTCGAAAAACGTTGCTGACGACGAACATATTAAGATCGTGACTGAGGCGGGCGGTAATATGAATGGTACAACCAATTCAGATCGCACAAATTACTTTGAAACCGTACCGGCCAATCAGCTAGAGAAAATGCTGTGGTTGGAAGCAGATCGTATGGGATTCTTACTCGACTCGGTTACGCAAGAAAAGTTTGAGATTCAACGTGAAACAGTGAAAAACGAACGTGGGCAGAGCTATGATAACCAGCCATATGGTTTGCGCAGTGAGCGTAATTCAGAGGCCTTGTATCCAGTAGGACATCCTTACTCTTGGTCAACCATCGGATATATTGAGGATTTAAATCGCGTTAACGTAGACGATTTGAAAGCGTTCTTTAAACGCTGGTACGGACCCAATAATGCGGTATTAACGATTGGCGGTGATATTCAACCTGAGCAAGTACTTAGATGGGCAAATAAATACTTTGGTCCTATTCCGTCTGGTCCAAAGGTAGATAATGCTAAAAAAGAATTGGTGAGCCTAGATGAGACCCGCTACGTTACGCTAGAAGATGAAGTACATTTACCGTTGTTACAAGTAACGTATCCGACTGTATATGTGCGTCATGAAGATGAAGCGCCATTGGATGTATTGTCTAATATATTAGGCTCAGGTAAAACATCATTATTTTATAAAAACTTGGTCAAAGATGGTTACGCCGTGCAAGCGTTGGTGTCACATCCATGCCAAGAGTTGGCCTGCGAATTTCAACTTATTGCCTTGGCTAATCCACAAAACAGCACTAATCTGTCGGAGATACACAAGCGATTTGAGCAAACTCTAGCGGAGTTTGAAGCGCGAGGCGTCAGTGAAGATGATCTAAATCGCACCAAAATAGGCATAGAGTCATCAACTATTTTTGGCTTACAAAGTGTGTCAGGTAAGGTATCAACTTTAGCCTCCAATCAGACATTTGATGACGAGCCTGACATGGTGCAATATGACCTTGACCGATACAATGCCGTCACTGCAGAGGATGTAATGCGGGTGTATAAACGTTATATCAAAAGCAAACCCAGTGTTGTGTTAAGCATAGTACCAAAAGGTCATACAGAGCTTGCAGCAAAAGCGGCAAACTTTACTCCACCAGCTCACAAATTGGATGATGTTAGTACGGTAAAAGAACATATTGAACAAGCAGCAATTGTGGATGATTTTGATCGCAGCGTGCAACCACCTGCGGGCCCTTCACCTGTGGTCAGCGTTCCGGATTTTGCAGAAAAGACCTCCGATAATGGTTTAACCCTAGTAACCTTGGACAGCAAAGAAACGCCTACGGTGTCAATTAGCTTCAATATGGAAGGCGGTCCCTTACTCGATCCTATTGATAAGGCGGGCTTGGCTTCGCTAACCGCGCAAATGATGAATGAAACGACCCAAGGCTATACAAACGAAGAGATGGCGAATCAGCTTGCTTTGTTAGGTAGCAGTATTCATTTTGACGCTAACGGCCGTTATACGACTGTACGTGTAAGCAGTTTAACCCGTAGCCTTGATGCAACGTTGGCCTTGTTAAATAAGAAATTATTTCATCCCGCCTTTTTAGAGAGCGATTTTCTGCGTTTAAAACAACGTACGGCTCAGTCACTTCAACAGCAAGTTAAAAATCCATCGGTGTTAGCGAGCAGGGCAGTGAGTGAATTGCTATTTGGAAAAGACAATCGAGTTAGCTTACCAGACTCAGGCACGCTACAAACCTTAGATAACATTACTTTGGATGACATCAAAACCTATTATCATAATTATTACTCCCCAGCAAAAGCGAACGTGGTAGTGGTCGGTGATATTGAACCAAAAGCACTACAGGCATCGTTGGCTTTTTTAAGCGGCTGGTCTCCTAAGCCCTATGAGATAAAAGACTATGCGAAATTTCCAGATACAGGCAAGCCAGTGCTTTACTTGGTTGATAAACCGGGTGCTAAGCAGTCAGTGGTAACCGTTTTTAAACGTTATTTACCCTACGATGCGACCGGTGAACAATTTAGAAGTAAATTAATGAATTTTGCGTTAGGTGGTGTTTTTAGCAGTCGAATTAACCTCAATTTACGTGAAGATAAAGGCTATACATATGGGGCATCTACCGGTTTTATTGGAGGGAAAACTTTAGGTTGGTTTGATGCTAGCGCTGATTTAAAACAAGAAAATACCGCCGATGGCATACAAGAGATGCTTAACGAGATAAGCGTTTATCACGACAAAGGCATGACACAGGATGAGCTAGAATTAATGCGTAATGCATTTACCCAAGGTGATGCGCTGGAGTATGAAACTCCTGCTAGTAAAGCAGGTTTTTTACAACATTTGTTAACGTACAATCTAGATAAGTCGTACAGAGCGACGCAAACTAACATTATAAACAACATCAGTAAAAATGAGCTAAATACACTGGCGGCTAAAGTGCTGGATCCCAATTCGATGCAGATTGTGGTGGTGGGAGATGCAAGTGTTATTCGTCCTCAATTAGCAGGTATCGGTCGGGAAATCGTTGACTTAACCGTTGAATATTAAGGTTGAGCGCTGAGTGAAAAAACGCTCAGCGCTGGTCTATATTCCTTGAAAAAACATTAAGGCTCCCCATCTACTGAGGGTTGCTGACTATATTGGAATTTATTTTGCAGACATTAGATAAAGATTTTAGCGAGCGTTTAGCCATTTTAGCAGATGACGATCTTGCTTCAACGCTGGTAGGAATAAGCCACGGAATAGAACGCGAAGCGCTGCGTATTCAACCTAATGGTAAGTTAGCCCAAACGCCCCACAACGAAAAGTTAGGCGCTGCGTTGACACATGAGTATATCACCACGGATTTTTCAGAGTCGCTTTTAGAGTTTATTACTCCCCCAGAGCGGGATGTGGATAAAACCATAGGTCAATTACGTGACGTACATAAATTTGCTTTAGCAAACATAGGTGACGAATGTTTATGGCCTATGAGTATGCCTTGCTACATTGATGATCAAAGCGAAATCCCGATTGCCCAGTTTGGAAAATCCAATGTTGGCAAAATGAAAAGCTTGTATCGAGAAGGACTAAAGAACCGTTACGGTAGTATGATGCAAGCAATTGCTGGTGTGCATTTCAACTATTCTTTGCCAGATGACTTCTGGCAGTTATGGCTCAATAAGGTCGAAGGAACTGAAAATAACAAGGATACTAAGTCAGCTGCTTATTTTGCACTTATCAGGAACTATCGCCGTTTCTGTTGGTTAATCCCATATTTATATGGTGCGTCACCGGCTTTATGTAGTTCGTTTATCAAGGGTAAAACCACCACTCTACCTTTTAAAACCATCGGGAAAGGGTCTTTATACTTACCGTATGCTACCTCTTTGCGTATGAGCGACTTGGGGTATACCAACAGTGCTCAATCCGGTTTGATGACGTGTTACAACCAAGTAGACACTTATATTGCTTCATTGCGTAAAGCTATTAGTACCCCATCTGAAATTTTTGAAAAATATGCTGCTAAAAAAGACGGTCATTATCAGCAACTCAACAGTAATGTGCTGCAAATTGAGAATGAGCTTTACTCACCAATACGTCCAAAACAACCCACTAAACCTTTGGAAAAGCCTACGGATGCATTGAATGCTCGTGGTGTTGAATATATCGAGGTCAGAGCATTAGATGTAAACCCCTTTAGCGAATTAGGTATTGAGCGGAATCAGTTTTTCTTTCTCGATGCGTTTTTATTATATTGTTTAGTGATGCCAAGCGCAGATATGACGTCGGATTCTTATCGAGAAACTGAGTCCAATCTTCGAGCTGTGGTCGATCACGGCCGTGATCCGGCTCTAACCTTGTCTAAAGGTGGCCAATCGATACCGATGGCTGAATGGGCTACAGAATTATTCACTGGTATGCGGCAAGTTGCCAAAATACTTGATTCTAACGTAGACGTTGCCGAATATAGTTTGGCAGTTGAGCATGAATGGCAGAAGATACTTAATCCTGAGTTGACGCCTTCAGCTAAGATCCTTGAGACATTATTGAGCAAAAATCAAGACAACGGAGCCTTAGGTATTGAATTGGCAGCACGTTATAAGCAAAGCTTGAGTGAGGAAAAATATCAGTTTTTTGATGCTGATATGCTTCGAAAGCATGCGCTTAGTTCTTTAGATGCCCAGCATCAGATTGAACAGTCTGATATCGTCAGTTTTGATAAATTCTTAACCGACTACTTTACCTATCAATTTGATAAATTCTAAATAAACTTGTTTATCATGATGTTACCTAATGCCGTTCACTTAAGGTGAGCGGCATTTTTTCGTTTGACCGCCGGGTACCCGTTTTAGATACCACTGGTGTACGTGCGTAACTGATTTCTCACTTTTCCTTCAAAACAGACGGCCTAGCATTTCGCTCTATACCCAAGACCAATTTAGGCACATTTCCTGAACTTAAACCGACATCGAGCGGCACACAATATCGAATTAATTGTTCGGCTGATGTAACCACTTTGTTCTAAACAACGTCGGTCCAGTTAATACTCAAATGTCCCGTCCATGGGCACGCAACATGTTCATAATGTTCCGACGTCATTAGCGTTAATACTGGTCATAGTATATCTGGCTTTAGCAGATCGATAATATTAGATATTTCGCTTACAGGAAAGATAGAGATGCGGCTAAAGTTTTTGATAATTGGATAAAAATATACGGAAATTTCTTTCGGTGTACTTTTTAACTATTTGATCGACAATACGTTTTTGTCTTTATCCGAGTATTCATGACTGCGGTAATAATGTTTATGAGGCCTGATATTAACGCAAAAAAAAGCCCAGCTAAAAAGCTGGGCTAAAAGTCTTTTGGAAACACACATAAACTAAAACACACACTAGATATGACCGGGTCGTATGCCATTAAGTTCACACATAAATGAAAAAAAGTGAATTAGTTAATCATTGCTATAAAATGAGTGGATCGAGTGATCCACATGAGATGGAGACCATACTGGTTGGAGACGAAAATCCCTTGTAGTACGCAGCTAATTACGGGCAAAAAAAAGCCCAGCTAAAAAGCTGGGCTAAAAGTTTTTTTGGAAACACACATAAACTAAAACACACGCTAGATATGACCGGGTCGTATGCCATTAAGTTCACTTATAAATGTAAAAAAATAAATTATTTCATTATCGCTACGAAAGCGTAGTCGAGTGATCTATATGGCATGGATACCAAACTGATTGGTGACGAAAATACTTTGTTGTTCGTAGCCAATTACGGGCAAAAAAAAGCCCAGCTAAAGAGCTGGGCTAAACTAAACGTTTATTCGGAAACACACATAAATTAAAACACACATTAAATATGACTCAGCACTTAATTATTAGTTCCGTTTAATAAACAGATTTGTAAAATTAGCCGTGAATGACGTTACTCGCCGATTAAATTCGGCAAATTTTTTTGGGTGAATTTATACACAAACTTACCATATTCCAGTCGAACAGGTTAGTATTGCTCATCCAGATCGCGAGGTAAGACATCGCGAAACCATTTATTCGAACCATAGACGAGAGTGACGTATGTCTCGCAATTTATCTCCATATCCATTCATTGGTCGTATTTTACTGATACTTTTATTGGTAACGTGGCTTGGTGGGTGCACGACAACACCCCCTAAAAATATCAGTAATATTTGCGAAATCTTTCTCGAGAAGCGGCATTGGTTTGATACGGCCGATGATATGAGCGACAAGTGGGGCGTGCCTATGCATGTGCCTATGGCAATGATGTATCAAGAAAGCTCATTTAGAGCTGATGCGCTACCGCCAAAAGATTATGTGTTTTTTGGTTTGATACCCTGGGGGCGCGTAAGCAGTGCTTACGGTTATTCGCAAGCAAAAACGCCAACTTGGGCGGATTACAAGCGAGAAACGGGAAACAGTTGGGCTGATCGAGAAGACTTTGACGATGCTATGGATTTTATGGGGTGGTTTATTAGTAAGACTCATAAAATTAACCGCGTATCGAAATGGGATGCAGAAGCCCAATATCTAAATTATCACGAAGGCTGGGGCGGTTATAAACGTAAGAGCCACCACAAGAAACGTTGGCTGCAAAGAGTCGCTAAAACGGTAAAAGCCCGTTCTTTACGTTACGCGACACAGCTTAAAGGTTGCAGAGAAGAATTAGAAAAAGGCTGGTTTATGCGCCTGTTTACGTAGGCAGTATCATATTAATGTGGCGCGTGATTTTGCTCTCAGGGGCCAACAGCTAAACGGCCTCTGGTTGTCAACGAACTAGTTAAAAGACAACAGAGCTGTGTGCAATTAATCGAATCTATTCAAAATCGTATCCTCCATTTTACCGCTACAACTTTAGAATATATGTCCTAATAATGGTGAAATACTTCTTGAAGCAGAAAATTCGTAAGTTCTGAGTTATAAACATCGATAAGGCAGGCTCGAACTGACTGCAGTAGCATGGTTTGGTATTCGTAAACAATTTTACGGGGCGGGCAGTGCAGTGCAGGGCAGGGCAGACTTCTGGTATTCACACTGATAGATTTTCTAAATCTGAGCCATGCCTTATTTAAAGCACTTTAGTCATTCCTGCCTTCCTATAGTCGCTGCTCTCCTAACGTCTAAGGCGTTATTCATAATAGAAATAACAATGCATATATAATTCTGATGCATGACTGCCTCCTGCTTGAGGTATTCTCAAACGCAAAGTGGTGTTTTATCGAGCATGTTCATTCGAACATACTTCACTAACAAAACGAAGCTAAGGAGTAGGTACATGTCAGGACATTTCTATTTGAGTGGCGCACAGACTAAACGTGACGATATGATGGATAGAGCGAAGAAATTAGCACATATCTTTCGAAGCAAAGGCGTAGCTACAGGGGACGTGGTCGCCATACTCCTTAGAAATGACACCACCTTGTACGAGGTGGTTGAGGCATGTCGTTATGTTGGGGCATATTACGTTACGCTTAACTGGCACAACACACAGGCAGAGTTGATGCCTATCATTGTCGACAGTGGGGCGAGGATGCTGATAGGACACAGTGATTTACTCGCACGATTTGTTGAACAATTGCCCGAAAGCCTAGCAACCATCGTTATCAACACCCCTGAAATCATTAAAGAACGATATTCTGTGCAGGATAACGCAGACACGCCAATGTCATCAAGTTGGGAGGACCTGCATCAACTATTAGCAGATAAAGAAGCTATCGATACGCCACCTCAGCGATTTAGAGGCATGTTTTTATATACATCCGGCAGTACCGGGAAACCTAAGGGAATTAAACGAGAATATAATGAACAGAGGCCCGATCCGTACACTGTGTTTGCAGGGCTGGCAAAAGCGTTAATGCAGCTCGACAATGGCGATCGTTTCTATATTTCGGCGCCGCTTTATCACAGCGCACCCCATGCTTTGACGTTAAGTTGCTTAGCGGCAGAAAATATAGAAGTGTTCATTGAACCAAAATTTGATCCTGAGCGTTTCTTAGCTGATGTGCAAAAGCATCAAATTACCCATACTTATATAGTACCAACTATGATGATCCGCTTATTGAAGTTACCTCAGAGTGTGCGTGATAAATACGACATATCAAGTTTACGGTACGCTTTGTCTACAGGCTCATCTTGGCCCGTAGACGTTAAACAAGGGATGATTGAATGGTTTGGGCCTATCTTCTATGAATCCTATGGAGCGAGTGAATTAGGTTTTATGACCTTAATATCCTCTACGGAGGCAGCACTGAAGCCAGGTTCCGTGGGTAAAGCTATATCAGGCGGTACTATTATTATACTCGACGATGATATGCAGCCGCTGCCCACTGGTGAATCAGGCTCTATATATGTGCATCTTCCTATGTTTGGCCCATTCGAATATACCAATACCGAAGGGACGCTTGAGGGTCTGCATTATCAAAACCACACTACCTTAGGTGACGTGGGGTATTTAGACGATGACGGATACCTATTTATCAATGATCGCAAGAAAGACATGATCATTTCCGGAGGAGCAAATATTTTCCCTGCAGAAATCGAAGCTGTGCTTATCGAAATGCCACAAATAGTTGATTGTGCAATTTTCGGTGTACCCCATCCCGAGTTTGGCGAAAAGGTTGTTGCTGCCGTTCAATGCGCTGAAGGTGAAACCGTGTCTATCGAAGACGTGGCAATCTTTTTAGAGGGAAAACTAGCCCGCTTTAAGTGGCCTAAAAAGCTAGACATACACCCAGCATTGCCTAGAGAAGACAGCGGAAAAATATTTAAGCAGCGTTTGAAAGCGGCTTATGTTTGATGGAGGTCAGTGGCCCGACGGAATTTACTCTCTGGTAAATAGGTTTACGGCGCAAGCGCACATTTCATCAATATGATTGCGGTCTGCATATATTCCGTCAATTAATAAACGGGCAATGCCGTGCATGGTGCCCCAAGTAACTTGAGCAAGACGAAGGGTGTCCTCTTCGGCGGGCATTAAGCCTTGTTCCTGCCATTTCTTGGTCATCTCCACTTGACGTTGAAAACTCGGATAGGCGATATCACGTAAATCGTTGGTTGCACTGTTCTGTTTCCATATAGTGCGACCAAACATTAGGTCGTACATCTCTGGGTTCTCTGCTGCATAACCAATATAACCTTGAAAAAACTGATGGTATTTTTGTTTTGTTGTCAGGCCCGCTTGAGAAAAAATGCGCTCTGCGTTGTTATGCCAATGTTCAAAACCTTCTTCGGCAATGGCGCAAAGTAATTCATTTTTATCTTTGAAATGATGATAGGGGGCCGTGCGAGAAACCCCAACACGATCCGCTAGCTTACGCAGCGATAAGCCCTCGATTCCGCCGTCGCTGAGCATGGCCTTGGCTGCTTCTAATAAGCTTGAACGCAGATCACCATGATGATAGCTGCTCTTCGTGGTGGCTAATTTTTTAATGGTTTTTTTAGATGATTTTTTTTGCATGTGCTGGAATTTAGCACATATCTTGACAGCGTCAAAATAAGACTTTATCTTGACGTTGTCTAGTTTGAGTGTTGATGGGCGTGTAGTCGGTTTGTATTAGTAGGTGACGCGTTAATTAGCATCCTGAAATCCGTAATAAATGGAGAATAAAATGTCTGATTTAGATTTTTCAAAGTTGGAAACCTTAAGTGTCAGTATTGACCAACATATCGCTCATATTCAATTGTCTCGTCCTGAGGCATTGAACAGCATGATCCCAATTTTTTGGCATGAGCTACCTGCTACCGTTCGTAAAATTGATGAACAGTCTGCTGCTCGTGTCATTGTGATTTCCTCACAAGGAAAGCACTTCAGTGCAGGCATGGATTTGTCAGTTTTTACACAAATGGGTAAGGACTTTACAGGGGAACCTGCTCGTCGGGGTGAGCGCATGCGTCGCATGGTGCTCGAGCTTCAAGACAGTTTTAATGCTTTAGAATCAGTACGTATGCCAGTGCTTGTCGCTATGCAAGGTGGCGTGATTGGTGGTGCTGTAGACATGGTGTGTGCAGCAGACAGTCGTTACTGCACTGCTGATACATTCTTTACGATTAAAGAAACTGAAATCGGTATGACGGCAGATGTTGGTACATTACAACGTTTACCTCATCTTATTCCACAAGGCTTGGTCCGCGAGTTGGCTTATACCGGTCGTAATATGGGGGCGGTAGAAGCAAAAGAATGTGGCTTGGTCAATCAAGTGTTCGCTGATCAGGCAAGTTTGCTTGAAGGTGTAATGAAAATAGCTGCTCAAATCGCTGGCCATTCGCCTCTTGCCGTCGCAGGTTGTAAAGAAATGATTAACTACACTCGAGACCATACGGTCGCTGATGCGCTGAACTATATGGCTACTTGGCAAACAGGCATGTTTCAAATGCCTGATATTCAAGAAGCGATGACGGCAGCCAAAGAGCGTCGTAAACCCGTCTATGAAGAATTACTTAAAAAAATAAGTGGTATGCAGCGTAAATAAGCACACATAAAAGAACAATACAGGACCTGTAATATGACAACAGCAACAGCAACAGCAACAGCAACAGCAAACGCGGCAGGCGCTAGCGTTTATCCGAATTTACTGAAACCTTTAGACTTAGGCTTTACTACTTTAAAAAACCGTGTGTTGATGGGCTCGATGCACACAGGCCTTGAAGAGGCAGCCAATGGCCATGAGCGTATGGCAGCATATTTTGCAGAGCGTGCCCGAGGTGGTGTAGGCCTTATCGTAACGGGCGGTATAGGACCCAATGATGAAGGCGCGACACATCAGAATACTAAGCGCTTAAGTAACGATGCTGAAGTGGCTAATCATAAGATGATCACGGATGCCGTGCATAAAGAAGGCGCTAAAATATGTATGCAAATCCTGCATACTGGCCGCTATGCCTACAACCCTAATTTAGTTGCACCTTCTGCTGTCCAAGCACCGATTAATCCATTCAAGCCTAAAGCCTTAGATAATGATGGTATTGAAAAACAAATAGAAGATTTTATATTTACCTCAACTCAGGCGCAAAAGGCAGGGTATGACGGCGTCGAAATCATGGGCTCTGAAGGTTATTTCTTGAATCAGTTTATTGCCGCGCGTACCAATCAACGTGATGACCAATGGGGTGGCAGTTACGAAAATCGCATTAAATTGCCATTAGAAGTTGTGCGTAGAGTACGCGAGGCTGTGGGTGAAAAGTTCATTATCATCTATCGTTTATCAATGCTAGATTTGGTTGAAGGCGGCTCAACTTACGATGAAGTCGTAGAGTTAGGTAAAGCTATTGAAAAAGCGGGTGCAACGATTATCAACACAGGTATTGGTTGGCATGAAGCACGCATTCCAACTATTGCTACTAAGGTACCTCGGGCAGCATTTACTTGGGTAACGGCGAAATTCCGTCAGTCTTTGTCGATTCCGGTGATCACCTCTAATCGTATCAATACTCCTGAAGTGGCTGAGCAAGTTTTGGCCCGTGGTGATGCTGATATGGTATCAATGGCAAGACCTTTCTTGGCTGATCCTGATTTTGTGATTAAAGCTATTGAAAACCGCTCTGACGAAATTAATACCTGTATCGGTTGTAACCAAGCCTGCCTTGATCACGTATTTGAAGGCAAGATGACCAGTTGTTTAGTTAATCCTCGTGCTTGCCATGAAACTGAGTTGAGCATTTTACCAACACAGGATCCTAAGCGAATTGCTGTTATTGGTGCGGGTCCTGCTGGTCTTTCTGCGGCTAAAACAGCAGCTGAGCGTGGCCATATAGTAACTTTATTTGATTCAACTGATGAGCTTGGCGGACAATTTAATATTGCTAAGCAAGTACCCGGTAAAGAAGAATTTTTCGAAACCATCCGTTACTTTAAACGTCAGTTAGAGTTACACAATGTCACGGTTAAATTAAATACGCGCGTTAGCGCCAGTGATTTAAATGATAGTGATTTTGATGAAGTGATTTTGGCCACAGGCATTGAACCTCGTACTCCGCCTATTGAAGGTATTGATCATCCTAAAGTGATGAACTATATCGATGTTATTAAATCTCATAAACCCGTTGGCAAGAAGGTGGCTGTTATTGGCGCGGGAGGTATCGGATTTGATGTTTCTGAGTTCTTATCGCATTCAGGCGAATCTACAAGCCTGAATATTCCCGCCTTTATGAAAGAGTGGGGCATAGATATGACCTTCTCATCTCGAGGTGGTATTGAAGGCATGAAAGCTCAACCAATTAAATCACCAAGAGAAATTTTCTTGTTGCAACGTAAAACCACTAAGGTGGGAGCTGGCCTAGGTAAAACGACAGGCTGGGCACATCGCGTTGGCTTGTTAAGCAAAGGCGTGAGCATGATTGCGGGCTGTGAATACCTTAAAATTGATGATCAGGGCATTCATATTAAAGTTAATGACGAGGTTCAGGTACTGGACGTTGACAACGTCATCATTTGTGCGGGACAAGAGCCCTTACGCGAATTAATAGAAGGGCTTACTAAGCCTTATCATTTAATTGGTGGCGCGGATGTCGCAGCTGAACTTGATGCTAAACGTGCCATTGACCAAGGTATGCGCTTAGCTGCACAGTTGTAGTACAAAAATAGAGTACATAATGAAAGCACCCCATTGCTGTTTACAGTAGTGGGGTGCTTTGTTAAGGGCGAAAAAAATTATCGAGACTCGGTATCTTCTAATGCGTTATTTTTAAAATACTGTTGAGTAAATCCGATAAAGGCCTTTAATCGAGCTGATTGGTGAATTAACTGAGGGTGAATTAAATAAATGGTGAAATCAGGCTGTATTTCGCCGGCAAAGAGGGAGGTTAGCTGACCTGCTGCTATTTCCTTATCGACTAAATACTCAGGTACCAAAATTATCCCTTTTCCATGTAGCGCATGATTTTTTAACATCAGGTTATCGTTTACCGCTATCGGACCGTTCACTTCAATTTTCTGTTCTGACAGTGTCCATACGGCCGTTAACGTGCGGCTTAAACAGCTATATTTAGAAAGCTCCGAAAACTGCTTTGGAGTGCCTTTTTCAGTAAGATACTTTGGGCTTGCACAGCACACGTGTCGGTAGTCAAACAACTTTTTGGCGACCATATTTTGTGGGGGTGACTGGGTTGCTCTAAAGGCTAAATCAAAATCATTTTTTGCTAAGTCATAGGGGGTATAGCTGCAATCTACGCTAAACGTGATACTCGGATACACTTTTTGGAAATCACTGCACAAATCTAGCACGTACCGTTGTGCAAATTGACTGGGGGCGGTCAACCGTAAGGTGCCTTCGAGTATATCGTTATCGTGACGGACCTCTCGTTCGAGTGCTAACAACGCGCTTTTTATTTGATTCATGCCAACGAGTAGTTGGGTGCCTTCTTCGGTCAAAGAGACGCTGCGGGTGGAGCGAATAAACAAGTGTTTGCCCAAATCTTGCTCTAGTTTGCGGATCTGTTCAGACAAATAACCTCTAGAGATGGCCAACACTTGCGCCGCCCGGGTAAAACTTAATTGTTTGGCGACTTCGCTAAATAAAATTAGACGTTCAAACTTTTTATGCTCACGACTCATGGTTGCAACCTTGAGTGACGAAATAGCGCAATAGTGTAGCGCCGTATTGTTCGTTATATCAAACAATGTTTTCAGTAACTCGCGCTATTGCTTTGCATTTAACCCGCTACACTAGGTGCAAATGAACGGAGTATTTTTTTAAGGACGACACATGTCGCAGTTACCTTTAGCTAACTACTTACCCAGTGTGAGCGCACTTGCTTATGGATGCATGGGGTTAGGGGGCGGTTGGGATGATAAACCCATTGCCAGCACACAAATTGACCAAGCCAATGATTGTGTGAACACGGCTTTGGAAGCAGGTATTAATTTTTTCGATCACGCTGATATTTATACCTTAGGTAAAGCCGAACAAGTATTCGGTGAAGTGCTTGCACAGCGCCCAGAATTGCGTAAGCGCATCTATATTCAAACAAAATGTGGCATTCGGTTCGCCGATTCTCATGGGCCAAAACGATACGACTTATCAGCCGATTGGATCCGCCGCTCTGTAGAAGGAAGCTTGCGCCGTTTAAAGACGGATTATCTTGACGTTCTGATGCTGCATCGCCCGGATCCGCTTATGCAACCAGAGGAAATTGCCGAGGTATTTGAAGAATTACGCAGTGCAGGCAAGGTGCATTACTTCGGTGTATCTAACATGCATCATCATCAAATTGCCTTATTGCAACAAGCCCTCGATATGCCGCTGGTGGCTAACCAAATTGAAGCGAGTTTACTTAAGCAAGACTGGGTTGATGAAGGGGTCTACGCTGGCAATTGTGACGGGCGTGATATTAACTTTAATGCTGGAACCTTAGCCTATTGCCGCCGTGAACATATTCAATTGCAAAGCTGGGGTAGTCTAGCGCAAGGTATATATTCTGGGCGGAACATCCAAGACAAACCTGAGGCAGTAAAACGTACAAGTGCATTGGTCGCTAAGCTCGCTAATGAGTACGATGTATGTGCTGAAGCTATCGTACTCGCCTGGTTAATGCGCCATCCTAGCAATATTCAACCTGTTATTGGTACCACGGATTGTAGCCGTATCGCGGGGGCATGTCAGGCGATGGGCATCACGTTAAATCGTGAGCATTGGTACGCATTGTATGAAAGTGCAAAAGGCTACGAACTGCCATAACCTTGTCATATAACTCTAATCACACCCTGATAAACGGTATGATGGCCTAGGAAAGCGCACTGCAAATAAGGTCGATTACTCAGCGATAGATGCGATGTATTCGTTTGTCAGCTTATCGGGCTGATAGTCATATACCTACCCGATAACGTTCAGTGTTTAACGGGGGTTTGCTTTGCATTCCAAATCAGATTGAGTATGGTCACTGCGGCTAAGATAAAACAGTAGAAAGAGTAGGGGATAACTTCTACTGGCGACAATGAAAATGTCGCGCCTATAATCAATAACTGACCGCCATAAGGTATCAAGCCTTGTATTACACAGGCAAAAATATCTAATAAACTTGCACTACGCTTAGGCTCTATTCCGCCTTGTTCCGCAAGCGCTTTGGCGGTGCTTCCGGCCACTATGATAGATACGGTGTTATTGGCGATACAAATGTTTAACGCACTGATAAGTATGGCGATACCTAACGAATTACCTATTTTGAGGGGCAATGCTAGCGCTCGAATGACCTTACTGATAGTCGATAGCAAAAAGTCGATGCCGCCTTGTTGGCGCATTAGCTCGGATAAGCCTCCAAGCATTAGAGATAAAATCATAATTTCCTGCATTTGACCAAAGCCGGTATAGATGTCCTGTCCCACAGTAATGACCTGATAGTCAGACACACTGATACCTATGATGGCACTGGATAATATGCCTATGACCAACACTGCAAATACATTTAAACCAGCCACAGCCAATACTAAAATCAGCAGGTAAGGAAGAGCTAGTAGCCAATTCGTACCCTGAGGCGCTGTGACTTCACCGGATTCTCCTAACACAACGAGTAACACTATGACGATAAACGCGGCCGGTAAAGCTAAGTGTAGGTTGGCTTTAAATTTATCGCGCATTTCACAGCCCTGAGTTCGGGTTGCGGCAATTGTGGTATCAGAGATAATAGACAGATTATCACCAAATATAGCACCGCTGACTAATACTCCAGCCACTAATGCCGGCTCAATACCAGTAGCCTGGGCCACACCTAACCCTACAGGACCAAGCGCAGCAAGTGTGCCCATTGATGTACCCATTGCCGTGGCAATAAAACCTGCTATTAAGAATAACCCCGGCAATATAAACTGTGCGGGAATAATGCTCAGACCTAAGTTAACCGTTGCATCCACACCACCAGTGGCTTTTGCTACGGCAGAAAAGGCGCCAGCAAGTAGGTAAATAAAACACATAGTAATGATATTGCTATGCCCAGCGCCTTCTATATAACGGGCAATGGTTGCGGTCAGCGATTCTCGGGACAGTAAAACCGCTAAAATGACAGCTGGTAGCAAGGCCGAAGGGGAGGGCAACTGATAAAACGCGTATTCAATTCCCTGTGCTTGATAATAAAAGCCGACACCTAAAAACAGAACCAAAAAGGTCAATAATGGCAGAAGTGCCAGTTTTGCTGATGTCGAAGATGAGCTCGACGAGGGTATCGGTGCTTGCATAAATTTACCATGGACGTTTAGACGTCCAAAATACTAAACGTCTGAACAGAAATAGCAAGTTAAGTTAGCCTAATGTCCAACATTTGTTCAAGTGCAATAAGGCGGTATGACGCGAGTGCCAAATTGTTCATGAACTTTATTCAATGATTAATCGTTCAATACTTAAAGATAATAACCCTAGAACGTTCATTACTGAATGTTTTGGCGACGTAAATTATTTTTTATAAGATATTGATTTTACTAGTTATAATTTAGTTATCAAAGTGAGGGTAGACTAGAAAACAGTTACATTCGATAACACTTTATGCAGAGGAATTAACAGGCTAATTTACGATCATTTATAGACTTTAGGTTAAGATAGCCGCCATCGAGTTTTGACACTCAAGACCACTCTCACACTAGCAAAATTCACTAATAGGAACGTCCATGGATGCTTGGTATCTTATTTGTTTCTTAGGGGCATTAGCTGTCCTTATCGCATTTACTAATCAATTCGTACTTAAATTGCAAACTACCATTGCCATTACCACAGGCTCGGTAGTGATTTCTTTGTTGCTGATCTTAGCGGTAAAGTTACTGGGGGATGAATCTGCATTAACACTGGTTAAGGTCGTTGGTGGTTTAGATTTTAATCAGCTTTTACTGAATGGCATGTTGGGTTTCTTACTCTTTGCTGGCGCAATGGAAATAGACCTCCGTGCATTACGCCGTCAACGCTGGGAAATTACCATTCTAGTCCTGTTTTCCACGGTGGTTTCGACGATTATTGTGGGTTACCTGAGCCAGTGGATTCTAGCCGAGTTCGGCTGGGAAGTCCCTATCGTTTATTGCCTATTATTTGGCGCTCTGATTAGTCCAACGGATCCCATCGCGGTTCTCGCTATCATCAAGCAGATGAATGCACCGAAGAATATTTCTATTCAAGTTGAAGGCGAGTCTTTATTTAATGATGGTGTGGGTTTAGTCATCTTTTCAACATTATTTGCCGTGGCATTTAGTAATGTTGATCCAACATTTGGTAGCGTTGCTGAATTATTTTTAGTGGAGGCTATTGGGGGGATCTTATTTGGCTTGGTGTTGGCTGTGGTGGCGCATTTTCTCATTATTTATAGTACAGATGCCAATATTCGTTTACTCGTCACCTTAACTATCCCCTCAGCGGGATACGCATTAGCCAACCTTATGCATATCTCTGGTCCACTGGCCATGGTGATGTGTGGTATTTTCATTGGTAATGTTACCCGCTCAAAATCGGCGTCGATGTCGCGTATATCCAGCATTCGTTACGTGAAAAATTTTTGGCATGCAACCGACAGTTTTCTCAATGCATTACTGTTTCTGTTGATTGGTATGCTGATCGTTAGTATGACATTAACTTTCGAAGAAATAGCCATCGGTTTGTGCATGATACCTGCGGTACTCATTGCTCGCTTTATCAGTGTTGGTGCGCCATATTTGGTTTTTCGTCGATTTAGACGCTACGATTTGAACTCGGTCCGTATTCTTACGTGGGGTGGCTTGCGAGGGGGCTTAGCGCTTGCTATGGCGGCCTCTATTCCTACTGATACGGTACTCGCTAACGGACACAACCTGCACAATTTGATGGTTATCGTGACTTATATTGTGGTCATTTTTTCGATTGTCGTTCAGGGTCTAACGATTTCACCTTTGATTAAGAAAAGTATCGCAGCGGCTGAAGCTGACGAGTAATATCATCAACGTGATTGTGATTTGGCTGTTCTTGCAACGTTCCATTAGACTATCGTATAGCATACTAATTTGCAGGTTTGCTTTAGTTTAATCGATTCACATCCGTGATGTAGTCGAGGATAAACACAAGATATGTACCAGTTGATTTATGTGAGTGATTTTGCAAAAACATTGGATGAGCAAGATATGCAAGATATTCTGTTCAGGGCGCGCCAGTGTAACGAAGACATGGGTATTAGCGGTAAGTTAGTGGCGGTAGCTGGTCACTTCTTTCAAATTATCGAAGGTGACGAGGAACATGTCAGCGTAGTTTTTGAAAAAATTAAACGAGATCGGCGTCATCAAAATATCCGTATTGTTGCCTCTAGAAATACTAACTGCCGTGAATTTGGAGATTGGAGGATGGGATTCTCTCAATTATTAGATGCTCAGCAGAAAGGGGATGTTGCAACTATATTAACCAATTTTGCCCAGCGCGAGACGTTCGAAAGTGAACATCATCAAGGGATCCATATGCTATTGAAACAAGTTTGCTGATCATACTCCTTAGAAATAAAAACGCCTCAACAGAAAATAATTCAGAGGCATTTTGTATAATTCATTAGCTGAGTTCTGGAATTATTCTTCTGTAACTTGGTAAATGGTCACCGTACCACTGACCTCATTACCGACTATCAACAGTGCATTGCCGTTGGGGCTATCGTCCGCAGCAACGAACTTGATGCTCTCGGGACCTAAATCACCAGACTGAGCGACTTCGCTACAATCCATCCCTTCGGCCTCATCACAAGGGTTGTCTAAGTCATCGTCTAACTCAAAGCTGGTGGAGAAATCACGATTGTTATAGTGATCCACAAACGCCACATTAAACGGGTCCGTTACATCGTAGGTAAATAAGTCACCAGAGCGCTCTTGACCGATAAAAGCATACATTCTGCCTTCGATTTCACCCACCGCGATGGCTTCTGGTTCGCCACCTTTATCATCAGAGCGATTATCACCTTTGTTTTCGGTGTGGGCACTGTTGAAATTATTGCCTAAAACAGCAGCTGAAATTTTGCCAAAATCATCGCCTGAGTCATAAACTAGGTTAATGTTCTGGTCCCAGATTGAAAACGAACGCGCTCCGTAGGCATACAGGGCTTCAAATTCACCATTATTATCTGCATCGCCTAATGCAGTCGTGACTTTCAAGCGCCCTAAGCCATCCTTGCCACCACTTAAGTTATAAGCAGCTTGAAGAGTAGGAGATAGGGTCATGTTTAATTCGTCTTCATCAATAATATCGGCGACCCGGATTTCTTCTGAATAAGCGTCGTAATCACGAGAGTCGCCCTCATTAGCGGATAATATAAAAGTGGCGTCATTCCACTGATATGAAGCGATGGTATCTGGTTGATACATGCCATAGAGGCCATCGACACTGCTAAATTTCGGAATTTCGTCTTTGTTGGTGAAATCTAACTGGTATTTGCTCCAGTCTTTGAAGCCAAGCGCTTTGACCTCAATGGTCAAGTCTTCTAAGTTTAAAATACCGATTGCGTTACTTTCTTGCAGCGACACATAAGCAGTTTTGCCATCAGCAACGTAAGTAATATATTCAGGCTCTAACGCTTGTGCCACCGTCATACCCGCAGGGCCAGCGAATTTAACACCCGCAGCTTTAAGCAATGCCATGCGCTTCTCGTCACTATCGAAATCCTCTTCATTAAGCGCGTCGCTAGAAAATGTCATATCAGAGGTAAAATTGATGATTTGCGCGATATCATTCGGTACGCCAACTGTAAGCGTAATCATAGATACGCTGCCTTCGGGGTCGACGACATACTCGGTATCTGGCTCACCTTCATTGGCCACCAGCACATTAGAACCATCTGGGCTAAAAGCGACCATGTCGGGCAATGCGCCTACACCGACAGCTTTAATGAAACTGCCTTGGCCGGTTGCATCTAGGCGATAGAATAATACTGCTCCGTGGCTTGTTTTTACACTGGCTTCAACCGCTATTGCCAGCAGATCATTATGGATAGCAATGGAATTCGCTGCGCCTAAAGTCATAATTTGTTCTGATCCGTCAACACTTTTTACCGTCACGGTATCAGCAAAGTTAAAAGTACTGGACTGTAGGCTAGCATCAGAGAATGGATTAGCAACAGGCGCTTTTGTAAGGCCTGTTAGATCAATTACTTCTATTTGATTCAGCGCCGAATTAATGGCAAATGCACTGTCTGACGTTTTATGAAATTGCACAATCTCGGCGGCACTTTTACCGAAAATTTCTATACCACCTGCAGCAAAACGACCCACTACTTCAATATTTAATGCTCGAGGAAAGCTTTGGCCATTGGTGCCATCAATGCCCGCATTACCCGTAGCGCCAGCCTCGCCATCGTCTCCGTCTAGAGCACAGCCAGATAAGCTACAAACGACCGCCATGCTAATTAAGCTAAGTTGTAAGGTGTGTTTAAGTGGTTTCACAAATGTTCCTTTTTAATTTTTAAAAGCAGCTGAGCAACATAAAGTTGCTGTGTGACTTTTTAACGACAGAAAAATGAACAAATCATGACAGTGGACATAATAGGTAGGTAATCAAAGCACAAAACAGTAAAATGTGTGGGGCAAAGCAATGACTAAGCAAAAAAGAAGTGTAGGGGCTTAACTGTGTTTAAAGTCTAGGTTAAGCGCTTCCGATAAAATTGGACCAAGATAACAACACACTTTTGAAATCTTCCAGACCACAGCCGCTAATAGACTCTTGGTCGTACAATTCGGTGTCTTGAGGAATATCTATCTCTCCCTCTTCGCGAGTAATAGTTGCATAAACCTCGACCTCATCGCGGTTTAACTCCATATTGAATTCTCGTCCGCATAATTCATAATGCTCAATATCTTTGTTTTCTAGTTGTTTGATCACATTTAAAAGGTGTGCGATTTTATGATGATCACGACCTAATTCTTCACTAAACCATAAGCCAAGTGTTTCCGCACCCATATCAAATATCGCCATGGGTTCGGCCCGGTCGTTTCTAATAAATTGATAGTCCATAGGGTAGGATATCCAAAGTAAAAGGTTAAAAAATGTCGCCTCTTTCTTCGATTTGCGTGAGGTAAACCCGCAAATCAAACTCTAACTGATGATAATTAGGCAGCATGTGCAAACACAGTTGATAGAAGGCCTTATTGTGGTCTTTCTCTTTTAAATGCGCTAACTCATGTACCACGATCATATTTAGAAAAGGTTCTGGTACACGCTTAAATAGTGTACTGACACGGAGCTCGTTCTTACTTTTCAGTCTCCCGCCTTGCACTCTAGAAACATAGGTGTGCATACCTAAGGCATGATTTACCACATGAATTTTGGGATCAAATGCAACTTTGCTCAGAGGTGACGACTTGCGCATGAAGCGATTTTTTAACGCCATTACGTACTCCCGCAAGGCATTATCGTTACTTACTTCATGCACACTTGGATAGTTCGCATAAATATACTCTTTGAGTTTGTTTTCCACTAATAGTCGTTCAATTTTTTCCTGTAAGTGTTCAGGATATGCTGCTAAGTACTTCATCCCCATGGAATTATTTGTCGCTCGGTTTTTTGGGCTCAGGCCAAACAAAATCTGTCGAGGGTGAGGCAGTTGGTGTGTTTTGTGGTTCTGGCGATCTAGTCTGACTTGTCGACTGAGATTTAGGTACCGAACGGCGCATCGTATATAGGTAAAGCTCTTCAACTTTGCTGCGTGCCCACGGGGTTTTACGTAAAAACTTTAGACTTGATTTAACACTTGGATCACTGCCGAAACAATTGATTTTAACTTGCTCGTGCATTTGCGCCCAACCTAGTTTTTCAACTAATGTTTCGACGATTTGTTGCAAAGTTAGCCCATGCAAAGGGTTATTTTTCTGAACTGTCATACTGATCACATCTGAAATAAATTGATATTGCGTAAAGTATTTACGCCTGAAAGCACATTAGATAACAATGCCTTGTGGGGTTGCGACTGAACCCGATGGTTGTTCAGGATAGGTTGCAAGCAAACGTCGTGAGCCCTGTTCATCCACTTGTTCTAATTTAACAGAAAATCCCCACAAATGATGTAAATGCTGCAGGACTTTATGATAGCTGTCAGCCAAAGGAATACCGTGTTGAGGTAGATAGGAAAGAGTGATAGAGCGATCGCCACTGGCATCAATCTCGTACACCTGAATATTTGGCTCTAAGTTACTCAAGTTATATTGAGCTGAAAGCTTTTCTCTGATGGTATGGTAGCCCACTTCGTCATGAATGGCAGATACATCTATAAACGTTTTTTGTTCATCATCTTCGATGGCAAAAAACTTAAAATCACGCATCAACTTTGGTGATAAAAACTGGCTGATAAAGCTCTCATCTTTGAAGTTTTGCATGGCGAAATGTACGGTTTCGACCCAATCTTTACCAGCAATATCTGGGAACCAAGACTTATCTTCATCAGTTGGCGATTGGCATATGCGTTTGATATCCATAAACATATTAAAACCTAATGCATAAGGGTTTATACCTGAATAATTGGGGTGATTATAGGCTGGTTGAACTACAACATTGGTGTGACTATGTAAGAACTCCAGCATAAATTTGTCGCTGACTTTCCCTTCATCATAAAGATGATTAAGAATATGATAATGCCAAAAGCATGCCCAACCCTCGTTCATCACCTGTGTTTGTTTTTGCGGGTAAAAGTATTGTGAAATCTTGCGTACAATACGGACTAACTCTCGTTGCCAAGGTTCAAGCAGGGGCGCATTTTTCTCAATGAAATATAGCAAATTCTCTTGCGGTTCAGAGGGAAAACGTTGTGCTTGCTGGGTATCTTTTGCCTCTGATTTAGGTAAAGTTCGCCATAAATCATTAACCTGAGACTGAATATGTTGTTCTCGATTTTGCTGACGTTCTCGTTCAACTTGCAAAGAAATTTTTTGCGGACGTTTATAGCGGTCAACGCCAAAATTCATCAGCGCATGGCAGGAGTCCAATACATTTTCGACCTCGCTTACACCGTATTTTTGTTCGCACTGGGTGACGTAGTTTTTAGCGAACAATAGATAATTAATAATAGAGCTGGCATCCGTCCACGCCTTAAACAGGTAATTACCTTTGAAGAAAGAATTGTGCCCGTAGCACGCATGGGCGATCACTAGCGCCTGCATGGTAATGGTATTCTCTTCCATTAAGTAAGCGATGCAGGGATTTGAATTGATAACGATTTCGTATGCTAGGCCCATTTGTCCGCGACGATAATTTTGTTCTGACTGAATGAATTTTTTTCCATAAGACCAATGGGCATAATTAACGGGCATACCAATACTCGCATAGGCATCCATCATATGTTCAGCGGTAATAATTTCAATTTGATTAGGATAAATGTCCAGACCATAATGTTTCGCGACTCGGTCTATTTCTTGTTCGTATTGGGTCAATAATTCGAATGTCCAATCTGGTCCATCGTTTAATGTATTTTCTTCGGGCTTTCTTCTCACCTTATGACACTCCTTTTGGTTTCTCGACACTTTCGTCGAATAACTCTCGGAATACTGGATAGATATCAGCGATATTAGTGATGTGTTTAATCGCAAAATTAAGGTGTGTTTCGCAGAGTATTTGATATTCGTGCCATAGTTTCTGGTGTTGACGATCGGTTATTTCGATATAGGCGAAATATCTCAGCATAGGTAACAAGCTTTGTTCTAATAGACGTGTACAAATTTGACAGTCTTCTGTCCAATTATCACCATCAGATGCTTGGGCTGCGTATATATTCCACTCATGGCTGTCGAAACGCTCGGCGATAATATCTTGCATAAGCTTTAACGCAGTGGATACAATCGTGCCGCCTGTTTCTGTGGAATAAAAGAATTCTTGTTCATCTACCTCTTTGGCTTGAGTATGGTGGTGAATGTACACCACCTCTACGTTCTTATAAGTTCGGGTTAAAAAAAGGTACAGTAATATATAAAAACGTTTAGCCATGTCTTTGGTGGCTTGATCCATTGAGCCGGAAACGTCCATCAAGCAAAACATAACCGCTTTACTCGACGGGATGGGATGTTTTTGGTAGTTACGAAATCGCAAATCAAAGGTATCGATAAAGGGCACCCGTGCAATGGACTTTTTTAATGCCTCAATATCTTTTTCGAGCTGCATAATTCGAAGTTGGTCAGGTACTTTCTCAGCGCTTAGCTCAGTTAATTGAAGCTCAAGCACACGCAATTCTCTTTTTTTACCTGCGGTTAACGCTATGCGTCTGGCAACCGATCCTTTTAGTGAGCGCAACACATCTAAATTACTTGGTACACCGTCTGATACGAAACCCGCTCGATGACTTTCGTATTGAACAAATTGCGCTTGTTGATTTTTTTGCAAGTTGGGTAAAACAAGATCTTCAAACAGCAAATCTAAATATTCATCTTTGGATATTTGGAAAATAAAGTCATCTTGGCCTTCCCCTGAATTACTAGCATCACTGCCATTTCCTTGTCCATTTTCGCCTTGAGGGCGCTTAATCTGGTCGCCCGCATTAAATTGATCATTACCAGGGTGCACTATACTGCGAGTACCCCCTTTACCTGTATGAAAAATGGGCTCTGAAATGTCGCGACTCGAAATACCAATTTTCTCACCACTATTAATGTCAGTCACACTGCGCTTATTGATAGAGTCAGCCACGGCCTTTTTGATCTGCTCCTTGTAACGGCGCAGGAATCGTTGTCGGTTAACTGTGCTCTTCCCTTTGCCGTTGAGTCGTCGATCAATAAAATGGGCCATACTGCTTTACCTCAATGGATGCCATTGGATGTGTTGTAATATGGATTAAGAGGATTTCCTAACCCGCAAGTACCATTCACATAGTAGTCTTACCTGTTTCTGGGTATAACCTTTCTCTGCCATCCGCTGTACAAAGTCGTCGTGTTTTTTCTCGTCTTCTGTTGAGCCTTTTTTGTTGAACGAGATCACCGGTAGTAAATCCTCGGTGTTCGAGAACATTTTTTTCTCAATAACGGTACGGAGTTTTTCATAACTGGTCCAACTCGGATTTTTGCCTTCATTGTTAGCTCTGGCACGCAAGACGAAATTAACAATTTCATTGCGAAAATCTTTGGGATTACTGATACCAGCAGTCTTCTCTATTTTCTCAAGTTCAGTATTCAATGCTTCTCTGTCGAATAATTGCCCTGTTTCTGGGTCGCGATACTCTTGATCTTGGATCCAAAAATCAGCATATACCACGTAGCGATCAAATAAGTTTTGGCCATACTCTGAATATGATTCTAGATACGAGGTTTGAATTTCCTTACCAATGAATTCTACGTATTTAGGGATCAGGTAGCCTTTCAAATGCTCTTTATATTTATCTGCCAGCTCGGTGGGGAATTGCTCCCGTTCAATCTGACGTTCAAGCACGTAAAATAAATGCACTGGGTTGGCCGCTAATTCTTGTTGATCAAAGTTAAATACCCTAGACAAAATCTTAAATGCAAAACGAGTAGACAGACCTTGCATGCCCTCATCAACTCCTGCGTAATCTCGGTATTCCTGATACGATTTCGCTTTTGGGTCGGTGTCTTTCAGACTTTCCCCATCATAGACCCGCATTTTTGAATAAATGCTCGAGTTTTCTGGCTCTTTGAGTCGAGACAATACGCTAAACTGAGCCAACGATTCCAACGTGTCAGGTGCACAAGAAGCACCAACCAATTCACTGTTATCGATCAATTTTTGGTAAATTTGAATTTCTTCTGATACCCGCAAACAATAAGGAACATTGACAATAAATACCCGGTCTAAAAACGCTTCGTTATTCTTATTGTTGCGGAAGGTTTGCCACTCTGATTCGTTAGAATGGGCCAATATAACCCCCTCAAAAGGTAAAGCGGATAAACCTTCAGTCGAGTTGTAGTTGCCTTCCTGAGTTGCTGTTAACAAAGGGTGTAGCACCTTAATTGGGGCTTTGAACATTTCTACAAATTCCATCAATCCCTGATTTGCTCGACAAAGCGAACCAGAGTAACTATAAGCATCGGGATCATTTTGTGCGTAATGTTCAAGGCGTCTAATATCGACTTTTCCTACTAAAGCTGAGATATCTTGGTTATTTTCGTCTCCAGGCTCTGTTTTAGCGATTGCAATTTGATCCAAAATCGACGGATGTAACTTGATGACTTTGAATTGACGAATATCACCATTGTATTCATGTAGGCGTTTGCGTGCCCATGGGGACATAACAGTTTTAAGATAACGAGGGGCAATACCATATTCATCAAGAAGTAAGCGGCCGTCTTCATTTACATCAAATAAACTTAAAGGATGGTCGTTTACAGGAGAATTTTTTAGCACGTATATGGGCTGTTGCTGCATTAATTCTTTAAGTTTTTCAGCTAATGATGACTTTCCGCCTCCCACAGGACCAAGCAAATAAAGTACTTGTTTTTTCTCTTCAAGTCCTTGGGACGCATGACGCAGGTAAGAAACAATTTGTTCGATTGATTCCTCCATGCCATAGAAACCGTCAAAAGCTGGGTAGCGGGGGATAATACGGTTGGAAAATATTCTGCTCAACGCCGTATCTTTTGACGTATCTAACATTTCTGGCTCACCTATTGCCTTAAGTAAGCGTTCAGCAGCATTAGCATAAGCAGCGTTGTCTGATTTACAGATTTCTAAAAACTCGTCAATGCTAAGTTCCTCTTCCTTGCGGGCCTCATACCTTGACTGATATTGCTCTAAAATTCCCATAACTAAACCTCTCATATAGAAAAATTCCAGCTTGCACCCTTAAGATTAGACCCTTATTTGCATTTGTATGTTTCAGATTTAGAACAATATTTACTAGCAGAAGGAAAATAATGAGATTTAAGCACTAATGAAATAAGTGTCATTCTAAGAAAAGGTGATAGCAGTGGGGTGAAAGGACGAATAATTGTAATGAAAAATGCAGTGCGGTAATTTTAACACCCGATATTAAATACATATTTATTAGCAAGGCGAATAATAATGACTCAACAAATGTGAGGTCTCATTGCTGAAAAATTATATTTCGACCATAAAAAAGCCCCGATATTATCGAGGCTCCTTTGGTATTCTGTTCGCCTTGTCTTTAATGATCAGGCCAATCAGAAATGGAATTGCTTATGCAAAGTTGCTTGCAGCGAAATCCCAGTTTGCTAATGCCCAAAAACCTTCAAGGTACTTAGGACGAGCATTTCGGTAATCAATGTAATACGCGTGTTCCCACAAATCTACAGTTAGTAGAGGAGTTAGGCTCGCATCAGTTAGCGGCGTCGCTGCATTACTGGTATTTACTATGTCTAGGCTGCCGTCAGCCGTTTTTACTAGCCACGTCCAGCTTGAACCAAAGTTGTTAACAGCTTTATCGTTTAACGCTGCTTTGAAGTCAGCAAAAGAACCCCATTTTGCATTAATTGCATCAGCTAGTGCACCCGTTGGTTCACCGCCACCATTTGGGCTTAGACTGTTCCAGTAAAATGTATGATTCCAGATTTGCGCGGCGTTATTGAAAACTCCACCTTCAGACGATTTAACGATCGCTTCAAGATCTTTGTTCGCCATATCAGTACCTTCAACTAGGCCATTTAGCTTAGCGACGTAAGTAGCGTGATGCTTACCATAGTGATACTCCAGCGTTTCAGCTGAGATATGTGGTTCTAATGCATTTTTTTCATACGGAAGAGCTGGTAATTCGAAAGCCATGATATTTCTCCATTTAAAGTTAACAATAATCGTGTGTCTAACCTTGTAAAAATGCTAGCTTTCTATACACGAATATAAAAAGACTTGCCCAAGGTTATTCTGAAACCCAGTCACCGATCTTTGGGCGCTTAGGTTACATTACAAGGGTTTAACTAGATAATAATTTGAAAGCAATAAAGATCACAAGTCGGCATTGGTATAATGCCGTTGAAAACGGTAAACTTGGCCGCATTGTTAGTGTTATTCAAATATTTAGTGAGAGTGTTCATGGAAACGGTTGAAAAAATTCAGCAGCAAATAAGCGAAAACCCAATTCTTTTATATATGAAAGGGTCACCTAAATTACCGAACTGTGGTTTTTCGGCACAAGCTTCACAAGCTTTGATGACATGTGGAGAAGAATTCGCTTATGTAGATATTCTTCAAAACCCTGACATTAGAGCTGAATTACCAAAGTATGCTGATTGGCCGACCTTCCCACAATTGTGGATCGACGGTGAATTAGTGGGTGGTTGTGACATCATTATGGAAATGGTCCAGCAAGGTGAGTTGCAGACACTTGTTAAAGAAAGTGCAGCAAAACGCGCAAAGTAGTCTACAGCCTATGCGGAGTCGTGTTTTCCGTAGTTGATGTGTTATTTACAGATATAAAAAAAGAGTCGATTAAGACTCTTTTTTTGTTTTCGCTTCTCTTTATTCGAGAATGATGACCGGAAAGCTAAAGTTTGGTCTCTGTGTCCCTAATAAATCGATATGTTTGTTTAGGTTGGGTTAACACACTTCTTTAAACAGGGATTCATCAATAATAGTATTGTCAACGATGCTTTGCGCCATTCGTACACATTTGCCGCACTGATCACCCACGCCCAGCGCTTCACGCAGCTGACGCATATTGCCCACACCGTCTTCGCGAACGGCCTGTTTAATTGCTTTATCGGTGATACCATGACACAAACAAACGTACATAATTAACCTTACTGAATCTTGATGTAAATGATAATAATTGTTGTTTGCACTAATTTCAAGCCTTTATTGCAAATTTTGCATAATTAATAGCCTATCTATTGCTACTAGTATGGTGAGAAATAATAGCTGTTTAAATTATCTATCGACCCCTTGGTTTTTACTATTCAATGCTTACTATATCTTGATGCTAAAAGAGTGTGATAACCGATTAATTGTCGTTACACTATGTGCCAGTTATTTTTAAACCCAAAAAGAATGGAGATCAAAATGAGTGTTTTAGTTAGTCGCCCAGCCCCAGATTTTACCGCCGCAGCTGTATTAGGAAATGGCGATATAGTCGAAAACTTTACCTTGAGTGAAGCGATCAAAGGCAAAAAAGCAGTATTGTTTTTTTATCCTCTTGATTTCACTTTCGTTTGCCCTTCTGAATTGATCGCATTTGACAAACGTTATGAAGAGTTCAAAAAACGTGGTGTTGAAGTAATTGCTGTATCTATTGATTCTCAATTTACCCATAACGCATGGCGTAATACTGCTATCAATGATGGCGGTATCGGCAAAGTACAATACGCAATGGTTGCCGATGTTAAGCACGAAATTTGTCAAGCATATGATGTTGAGCATCCAGATGCTGGTGTTGCTTTTCGTGGTTCATTCTTGATTGATGCAGAAGGTGTTGTTCGTCACCAAGTCGTTAATGATCTTCCTTTAGGTCGTAACATCGATGATATGTTGCGTATGGTTGATGCACTTAACTTCCATGAAGAACATGGTGAAGTTTGTCCTGCAGGTTGGCAAGTTGGCCAAAAAGGTATGGTAGACAGCCCTGAAGGTGTTGCTAGTTATCTTTCACAGAACGCTGATTCACTTTAATATTAGTAAAGTGAACAACGAATAACATAAACCGCTGATTTCAGCGGTTTTTTTGTCTCTAATACCCTCATTTACGGCGCGCTAGTCTTTTTCAGGCGTTGGCCATCCGCAGGCGCTTTGCCATTTATTCACAATGTAACAGTATAGTTCAGCTGTTTTTTGGGTGTCGTATAAAGCAGAATGGGCTTCGTTTTGGTCAAAGCTAATATTCGCTGCTTGGCAGGCTTTTACTAAAACCGTTTGCCCAAGGGCAAGACCCGACAGGGTTGTGGTATCGAAAGATACAAATGGGTGAAACGGCGTGCGTTTAATTTTACTGCGTTCAATCGCAGCGTTTATAAACCCTAGGTCGAATGCTGCATTATGTGCGACCATGACTGATCGCTGACAATCTGCTTCTTTTTGCTCCTTTCTGATCTGCTTACACAAATCCTTGATGACTTCCGTTTCATCTAGTGCCCCGCGCAGTGCACACCAAGGGTCTATACCATTAAAGTCTAGTGCGGCTTTTTCCAAATTTGCGCCTTCAAATGGTACAACATGGTAGTGAAAGGTCTTATCGGGTGTTAAAAAACCTTTGTTATCCATTTTTGTAGTGATCGCTGCCACTTCAAGTAACGCATCCGTTTTGGCATTAAAGCCAGCCGTTTCGACATCAACAATAACTGGGAAGTAGCCTCTGAATCTGTCTTTAAGAAGAAATTGGGGATCTGACATAGCGGCCTAGTAGGATAAAAATATGGCGTGATTATGTCAATTATCCGTAGTCCCTGCCACCCTTGAAAGGTAATTATCTGCGGAAGTTTATTCTTAAGTAGGCTGGGCAATAGGTGTATTTAGGGTTAAGATTTTACTTGGTGAGTCGATAAACAATCTAGACACATGGGGATATTCCCTGTCCTGAACTTACTATTACGAAAAAAGACTTATGAAAATAATTTTATTTGTAGTGTCACTGACGTTCGCGGGGTCTCTATCCGCAGGTTTACGTCAATATGCAGCTAAGATAGAGACCTCTGATTGGCAATTAAGCCAACATAATCGGTTGCAATGTACACTGGCTCATCAAATACCTGGTTACGGGCAGGCATTATTTACCAGCATGGCATCTAAGCAATTGAATATGGAGTTTGAGCTGGATATGCTGCGACTGCCGAAAAGTTTTGGTATGGCCGCCGTATACTCAGTGCCACCTAAATGGATGCCTGGCCAAATGCAGCACGCAATTGCTGATATGACCATTCGTAAACAATATAACGGTGATCTACCTGAGCAGGCTGCTTGGACCATGTTGTCAGAACTCGAGAAAGGCTTCTGGCCGACTATCTATTATCAGGATTGGTATAACCAGAACGACAAGATAGCTGTTGGGCTAAATGCCAGTAATTTCGCTGTACCCTATGAAAGCTTCGCCCAATGCGTAGCCGATCTATTGCCTTATAGTTTTGATGATATTGCCTATACGATCTTAGATTACAAAAAAAACAGCACGGAACTAACCAAATATTCTCAACGTCGACTGGATATGATTGGTCAGTATTTGAAAGAAGACAACGAAATGGACTTGGTATTACTTGATGGGTATAGCGATAGTTATGGTGGACGAGATATGAACCACACGTTATCCGTCAGCCGAGCGGTGGAAATAAAAAATTACTTTAGTGATATGGGGGTTGAGCCTCAACGCATCGATGTTACCGGACATGGTGAGCGTAGGCATGTCGCCCCAAATAGTAACGAAATGTCCCGTGCAAAGAACCGCCGTGTGGTCATTCGGATGGCCAAGCCGTAACGTAGTTACATTTTCAATTCTATAAACTCTATATCAACAAAGCCGATTAACATTCAATGCTAATCGGCTTTTTAATGCCGTGTAATTTTGCTCAAATCTGTTTAATTATGCAAATAGTCCACTACGGTATCGGTAAAATCTGTAAACAACCCATCCACTTTTAGGTCTTTGAATAGCAGATCTAATACTTGTTGCTTCGTTACACCTTCTGGTAATGCATCTTGTCGAAAGGTGTAAGGGTGAATATCAAGCCCTACTGCATGGGCATTTTTGACCAGGCCAGTGGGTTGCATCGTTTGCATATCTACCAATTGTGGTATCCAGGGACCAATTCCTTGCACGACGGTAGCTAACTCCTTAAGTTTTGCGGGGGTACGTAATACGTCGTAATCCGTTGCAGACTCACCCCAATCATTTTCACCGAGCAATTGAATCAGTTTTACTTTTGCGCCCAAATCATTGCGTACACGCTTTAATTCGGCGTAATCAAAACACTGTACATAGATCGCTTTGTTGGCGTCATCTAAACCATGCTTACGTAACGTAGCCAAAACAATTTTGCTAATATCTACACCTTGCTCAAGATGCCAAGCAGGGGATTTTATTTCAGGATAAAAACCGATATTTTTATCAAATTGTCGATTGAGTTGCGTGATTAATTCAATTTGTTCTTCAAAAGTCGCAATGGTGAACTGAGCAGTACCTTGATAGCGTTGCTGAAAAACTTGTTTACCACCAAGATCACTACGTTCATGTACGGTCAAAGACTTTAACTCAGCTAGCGTGAAATCAAGCGCATAGTAACGTCCATCTTCTCGTTTGCGCAGTGGAAATTTGTCGGCGACATTGGTGACGGTATCTAAATGAATATCGTGCAATACCACAGGCACGCCGTCTTTGCTTATCACTACATCTTGTTCGATGAAATCAGCACCCATAGCAAACGCTAAGGTAGTTGATTCCATTGTGTGTTCAGGTAAGTACCCTGATGCGCCACGATGAGCGATAACGAGAGGTGTTGCCCAACTGACTTGACTCAGCAGCAGCGCGCCAAGGGATAACGACAAAATAGATTTTTTCATGCTGACTCCAATGTCATAGTTTCCATTAGTGAGGGGGTTAATGGTTTTGAATAAGCTCTATTGCGTAACCATCTGGATCGCGGACAAAGGCTATAATAGTGCTGCCACCTTTCACTGGGCCTGCGTCACGGTATACATCGGCGCCTTGTTTTTTTAACTGCTCACAGACTTGATAAATATCGTCCACGCCGATAGCTATATGCCCATATGCGGTGCCCATTTCGTAACTGGCTTGGTCCCAGTTGTGCGTGAGTTCTAACACAGTTTGGCTATCTTCTTCGCCGTAGCCAACAAAAGCTAAGGTATAGCGATACTCTTCGTTTTCACTTCGACGCAACAACTTCATGCCGAGGACTTCAGTATAAAAAGCAAGAGAACGATTTAAATCTCCAACCCGTAACATGGTGTGTAATAGGCGCATAAAGATCCTTATTAATTAACAAAAAAAGTAGCCAAGCCACTGATTATAGCGGGTTAAACATCACAACTATATGACAAAGAGTAACAAAGCATTGAGCATTAGCGATGTAATAAATAGGTAGGGATGTGCTGCTACCGAACAACGAGGTAACAGCAGTTATTGAATGGACGCAACTAACTACTTAATTTTAAGCCAATCACACCTAACGTAATGGTCAATAGGCTTAATATCCGTAGTACCGTTACTGGCTCATTGAACAAAATCATACCTAGGATAGCCGTGCCGATGAGCCCAACTACAACCCAGACAGCATAAGCAGTACCAGCGGGAAGTGTTTTCATGGCGACACTCAACAGACCAAAACTAATAGCCATGGCAATTAAGGTAAATAAAGACGGCCAAAACCTACTGAAACCATCGCTGTATTTAAGACCAATCGCCCACACAACTTCAAATAAGCCCGCGATTAAAAGAATAACCCAGTTCATTTTGCACCTACCAATTTTAAGTTGGGTCGTCCCAGATAAAAGGCGAGGGATGAGGTCGTCCTCATTTCATTGAATTAGTTGAAAATTGATTGTCGAAATGACCCCAGCATTTTAGCATATTGAGCATGCACATAGTCAAACGTCTAATACAAGTGCATCAAACCACCATCAATACTGCAGCGACTCCTGTTACCGCTAATACCAACCAGCGGTATTGCTTGTCAGGAATTCGTTTGACGATCTTAACACCAGCGTAAGCACCGATAGCAATAAAGGGTAGACTTATCAGGTTTAACTTAAACGAATCGAGTGAGATGGTATGCCAACTAAAAATATGAAATGGCACTTTAAATAGATTAATCGCTAGAAAAAACCACGCGCCTGTGCCGATATATTCGTTTTTCGGCAGTCGCATACTGAGTAAGTAAAGTGCCATTACCGCTCCTGCAAGGTTACCTATCATGGTGGTAAAACCACCGAGTAACCCCATCAATATGGCGAACCACAAGTAATCTGGAACATTTTCTTTATTGGCCGTTTCCATCCACAACATGATCCCCAAACTGATAAAAATGATGATCCCCATGATCAATCTAAACAGTTGATCGTCGATATAATTTCCGACTACCGTTGCGATAACCACTCCGACTGCTGCCGATGGAAATAGTTTTAATAAATATGACCAATTTGCATGGCGATGGTAATATTTTACGGCGAATAAATCCGCCATGATCAGCAAAGGCAACATCAGCCCTGAAGATTCTTTCCCACCAAAAATAATCGCCATCACTGGTACCGTAAACATGGATACGCCACTGACCCCAGTTTTAGCCATACCAATCAAAAATGCCGTTAAAAAAAGTAGACTGAGCGTGGTGTAATTGAGTGAATACGAGAACAACTCCAACATATTTTTAGCTAGTCCTTGTAAAGATCAGTCTGGTCCTTGGCATTTGTGCCGACACCATTCACGTTTGATATAGTTTATTGAAATGAGGTTTAAGGATGAATTACTTTTACGCGGCCTACTTGACCATCTTCGAGCCGTACTTTGATGCCATGGGGATGATTTGGCGAATTGGTCAGAAGTTTTTCAACCACACCTTGAGTTAAGGTGTTGGTGCGTTGATGCTCCTTTAATACAACAGAAACTTCTGCTCCAATTTTCACGTTTGCGCGTTTAGTCCCGTCCATTTTTTTGCTCCTAAGCTATGTCTGATTAACTGTTTATTCGTCTACTTTATCTTTGAATTCGCATAAGTCTTCTACTATGCATGAGCCACAACGAGGTTTGCGGGCAATACAGGTATAGCGGCCATGTAAAATAAGCCAGTGGTGTACGTCTACTTTAAACTCGGCAGGGACCACCTTAAGTAGTTTTTTCTCGACCAAATCAACATTTTTACCTACCGCAAATTTGGTCCGGTTACTCACCCGATCAATGTGGGTGTCGACGGCAATCGTCGGCCAGCCAAATGCAGTGTTAAGCACAACGTTAGCTGTTTTTCGCCCCACGCCCGGCAAGGCTTCTAGGGCCGCGCGGTTCTCTGGTATTTCTGAATTATGTTGATCTATCAGTATTTTACATGTTTTTATAACATTGACGGCTTTGGTATTGAACAAACCAATGGTTTTGATAAATTCTTTCACACCATCGACGCCTAGGGCGTAAACACTTTCAGGTGTATTAGCAACGGGAAACATTTTTGCCATGGCCTTATTCACACTTACATCGGTGGCTTGGGCAGATAACAACACGGCAATCAATAATTCAAATGGACTGGTAAAGTTTAACTCTGTGGTTGGGTGTGGGTTAGCATCACGCCAACGCGTTAACATCTCAATGCGTTTTTGTTGATTCATCGAAGTGTCTTCCTATTAGATATGAACGCTATGTTTCAGCTGTGACGCGAGCGCGTTGTACGACTTTTGCCTCTTGTTTGGCCGCAAACATGTTTGCAAAACGTTTATCCAGCACGTTTTTTACCGCAATAATTAAGCCCATTCCTAAAAATGCCCCTGGTGGTAATATGGCGAGCAAGAAGGGAGAGTCGGTTGTGAATACGGTGATTTTCAGACTACTGGCCCAGTCGCCTAATAATAAGTTAGCACCAGCAAACAAAGTGCCGTAGCCGAGAAGTTCGCGCATAGCGCCGAGTAAAACCAGTACTGCTGTAAAGCCTAAGCCCATCATTAATCCGTCGAAGGCAGCATATACTACCGGGTTCTTCGATGCATAGGCCTCCGCTCGACCGATTATCGCGCAATTCGTTACGATCAATGGAATGAATATCCCTAGTGCCTGATACAACTCGAAGGTATAGGCATTCATTAGTAATTGTACGACCGTTACGAACGCCGCAATTATCATAACAAAAATAGGAATACGGATTTCATTGGGTACAACATTGCGAATAATTGATACCGTCGCATTGGAGCCAATTAATACCAATGTCGTTGCTAACCCTAAGCCGAGCCCATTAGTGACGGTGGCGGTAACGGCTAATAGTGGGCATAACCCGAGCAATTGCACCAAAGCAGGATTATTTTTCCATAGACCTTGCCAGCTTAGTTGTTTAAATTCATTCATACGGGATCACCCTTGTATCGCTGATTGGCTGCGACATTCGTTACTCGCAGAAAAAATTGCGTCATGATTCAATTGATAATACTCGACGGCTCGCTTTACTGCACCAACGACTGCTCTTGGTGTGATTGTCGCCCCGGTGAATTGATCAAATTGACCACCGTCTTTTTTTACCGACCAATTTTTTGCATTTTCAGTGGTCAGTGTCTGATCGGTAAAACCGAGAACCCAATCACTTATCCGCAGATCAATTTTATCACCTAGGCCGGGTGTTTCTTTATGATTTAGCACGCGTACACCTGTCACGGTCGACTGGTCTTTTATACCCACAACTAACTCAATGCGCCCACTGTATCCATTGGGCGCAGTGGTTTCGATAACAGCTGCTACCGGCAGATCGTCTTTAGTGGCGCGGTAAATATGATGCGCAGTTTTCGAGCCCAAATAATCAACTGACGTTACCAACACACAATCGCGCTGCATTTCATTGGTATAACTATTTCTAGGAACAAGTTCATCTAGGATCTTAAGTAAGGTTAGTTGATGCTGGTGTTCAATTTTTTCTTGTGTACCGAAATAGGTAAGCGCGATAAGGCCACTGGTGATTACCGCGAATAAACTTAATATCAGACCATTTTTAGCGATAACGAATTTCATCTGCGCTCTCCTTTAGCATCTTTTTGATGTCCGTAAGTACGCGGTCGGGTGTAATAATCGATTAGGGGTACCGCCATGTTCATAATTAAAACAGCGAACGCTATGGCGTCAGGGTAGCCGCCCCACGTGCGAATAACGTATACCCAAAAACCAATAGCAGCACCGAAAATAATACGGCCTTTATTGGTTGTTGATGCAGATACTGGGTCGGTTGCAATGAAAAATGCGCCAAGTATTAGACTACCGTTGAATAGATGAAATAGGGGAGACGCATAGCGATCACCATCGACTAAAAACATCACACCTGCACAGATAACCATCGCAGCCAGCATGCCTCCTGGAATGTGCCAGTTAATAATTCGCGCGCGTATAAGATACAAGCCGCCAACCAAGTAACCCATGCTAACCCAAGACCAGCCTATACCTAAACTGCCGTCGAAAATACTCGACTGCAAACCCTCTTCATAGGTTAATCCTTGGGCAAGACCTGTTTTGATGGCATCTAATGGCGTGGCCATAGTATGACCGTCAACGGCATTTTGTAATTGGGCGAGGCTAAATCCATCAGCAGTAAAACCTGTCATTACGGCGTAAATAGCATCGACGATACTAGATTGATGCATGGTTAAACTCTGCACCGGTAACCATTGAGTCATTTGTACTGGAAAAGACACCAGTAACATAACGTAAGCGGCCATAGCAGGATTAAATACGTTAAAGCCCAAACCACCGTATAGTTGTTTGACCATGGCAATGGCGAAGAAGGTACCGATTACAACTACCCACCATGGGGCAAAGGGGGGGATACTAATTGCCAATAAAATGGCTGTTAATATAGCGCTGTAATCCTTAATAGCACGTTCGAAGTCTCGTTTACGCAATTCTAAAATACTGGCTTCTGTGATCAAAGCGGTGACAACAGCCAAGGCTATTTGCACGAGCACACCAAAGCCGAAAAACCAGGTTTGTAATAATATTCCTGGGATCAAGGCATAGATAACCATACGCATGACTTGACCAGTGTTACGTTTAACATGCTGATGAGGAGAACTCGCGAGTTTATAATTCATATACAGGTTTTAATCTTCTGATGATTTCAATTGAGCCGCTTTCTTGGCTTTTGCTTTGGCAACCGCAATTGCGATACGACGCTTCTTCTCGTCTAGCGCTTCTTCTGCTTCCGATAGTTGCGTCTCTTGATTGATAGTTGACGTCACAGACTGATCAGGTAATGGCGCGGGTACTTCATTATTTTTTTGCACTTCACCCTTGTTAGGTAATACGTCGCTGGCTGCCTCTTTGGCTAATTTTTTAGCTTTTGCCTTTGCTACAGCAGCAGCGATACGTGCTTTTTTCTGATCTGCAGGGTCAAGTTGTTCTGTTAACGCTTCATCATCGGGTACTGGGGTTTTAGATACATTTTTTACAGGCTCTTCAATTTTGCTTTCTGTTAATGTCAATGTGTCAGGGAAATCGTATGAAGACACCTCAGCTTGGACTTTATCTTGCTCTACTTGTTGTACTTTTTTGGCTTTTGCTTTAGCCACAACAGCAGCAATGCGCTGATTTTTCGCTGAGACCTCAATTTGCAAACTGTCATTAGTTTGGCTTTGAGAAGTCGAATTAATTTCTGGGTTGAGTTGGGGCGTTACCAAGATTTGTTGTACCGCAACGGGTTTTTCGTCCCCTGTAATCTGTGGTTCCACAGGTTTTTCTGTGGCTAATTTTTCGGTGTTTTTTGCCTTTGCTCGAGCGATAGCAGCGGCGACACGTTCATCTTTAGATTCACCCGGGGCAGATGATTCTTTGGGAGCAGCAGAGGGCGTTATTTGGTCCTGATCGATTTTCGGCTCAAGGGGAGCTGACTCTGCCTGCGCTAATCGTTGTGCTTTTTTCTCTTTGGCTCTCGCTATGGCTGCTGCAACACGGGAATCTTTTGAATTACCGGCTGTTTCAGAGGGCTCAATTTGTGTTTCGACTAGCGCTTCGTTTGCCGAAACTGAAATCGGGGTATCATTAATGGCAACTGAATCTGTGTTGGTCTCATTATTATTTATTTTCTGGGCTTTCTTTGCTTTTGCGCGCGCAATGGCCGCAGCTACTCGATCATCTTTGGATGTACCTGAAGATTGGATTGGCGTGTCTTGATTTGTTTGAACTGACGGCGCTATAGATGTTGGCTCGTTGGCATTATACTCGGCTTGCTGAGCTTTTTTGGCTTTCGCTCTGGCTAATGCAGCAGCGATTTTATCTCCAGCGTCATTGCCTTTGTTTTGCATCGCTGATTGACGCGCTTCTGCCGCTTTACGGTGTTTTTCGTCTCTGGCTTCTTGTTCTCTTACTAAGCGAGCGGCGCGACTTTCAAAACGTTCTCTGGCTTTATCTGATTTTTGTTTTTCTTCTTGTTCAAGCCTGATTTCAGCTTTGGTCACACGGTAATAGTGCACAAGTGGTATATCGCTGGGACATACGTAGGCACAGGCACCGCATTCAATACAATCAAATAAATTATAATCTTGGGCTTTATCTAACTCTTTTGCCTTACTATGCCAAAAAAGTTGCTGGGGCAATAAAGATACTGGACACGCATCAGCGCAAGCACTGCATCGAATGCATGGTTGTTCAGCTTCTGGCTCTGCTATTTCATCTTGGGTAGGTAATAACAGACAATTGGTTATTTTAACCACGGGTACTTGATCACTTGCTAAGGTAAAGCCCATCATAGGACCGCCCATGATTATCTGCTTTTGTGATTGCTTATCTGCTAAGTAACCGGCTGACGCCAATAAATGTGCAACGGGCGCGCCTATCAATGCCCATACATTTTTTGGTGTACTTACCGCTTTGCCAGTGACAGTAACCACGCGATGTATCAAAGGTTTACCTGAAAATACTGCGTCTGCAATGGCGTAACACGTTCCGACGTTGTGCATTATCACGCCCACGTCAATTGGCAAACCTTGCTTGGGCACTTCTCGATTGGTTAATACTTGAATAAGCTGTTTTTCACCGCCAGCGGGATATTTAGTGGCAATGGGCACTACCTTATACTGCTCACTCTGTTGACAAGCCACTCGCATGGCTTCTATCGCCTCTGGCTTGTTGTCTTCTATGGCAATATATACTTGTTTAGGAGACAGCAGATGACATAACACGTCTATGCCTTGGCGAATTTGCCATGCATGCTCTCGCATCAAACGATCATCGGCTGTGATATAAGGCTCGCACTCAACGCCGTTGATAATAATAAATTCGACGTCTTTTTTCGGTGATGCTTTTATATGTGTAGGAAACCCTGCGCCGCCCATACCAGACACGCCAGCATTGCAAATAGCTTCAAGCACTGCAACCTTAGGCAATGATTGATAGTCTTTTAATGGGGTAAGAGCTATCCATTTATCGAGAGTATCGGGTTCGATAACTAACGTTTGCTCAGGCAGCGCAGAAGGATGTGCAGATACATGAGGCCCAACACTTATCACTGTGCCTGATGTTGACGCATGAACCGGAACCGCAAACGGGTTTGCGCTGCGAGTCAGTGGTTGACCTTTTAAAACGTATTCTCCTGGGCCGACGAGCAACTGACCTTCAACACCAATATGCTGCTTCAGCGGAATATACAAACGCTCGGGAAGCGTCATGCTTTCTATTGGTTGATGATTCGATAGTTCTTTTTGTTGGGCTGGGAATACGCCACCGGGGAAGTCCCACAGTTTATTACGCTCAACGTGCTTTACAATTTCATCGAAAGAAGGAATTAACACTCGATTCATTAGCTCACCTGCTTAACGGGGATGCTGTCAATGTTCCAGCGCCACGAAGAAGCCGTGGTTTGTGTAGGGATCATATCAATACAGTCAACAGGGCAGGGGTCGACACAGAGATCACAACCGGTACATTCATCGCTTAATACTGTATGCATTTGTTTGGCCGCCCCTAAAATGGCATCAACGGGGCAGGCCTGAATGCACTTGGTACAACCAATGCATTCATCTTCGCGTATAAAGGCAACTTTCTTTATGTCTTCAGTACCGTGAGCTGCATCTAAAGAGGTTGCTTCAACTCCCATTAAGTCCGCAAGGCGTTTTATAGTTGCGTCGCCACCCGGTGGACACTTATTGATATCGTCGCCATCGGCTATCGCTTGTGCGTATGGCTTGCAACCCGGATAGCCACATTGACCACATTGTGTTTGCGGGAGTAACTCATCGATCTGGTCGACCAGAGGATCGCTTTCTACTTTGAAACGAACCGACGCGAACCCCAATATTGAGCCAAAGACTAGGGCAAGCAGGCCAATAGCTATAAGTGCAGTAAGAATAGTCCAAAACAACGTCATTAAAACTTCACCAAGCCAGTAAAGCCTAAGAATGCCAAAGACATTAAGCCTGCAGTAATCATACTAATTGATGCACCTTTGAATGGGGCAGGCACATCGGCAACGGCTAAACGCTCGCGCATAGCGGCAAACAAAATTAACACGAGTGAAAAACCAACGGCTGCACCGAATCCATAAATAACCGACTCAATAAAGTTGTGGTCATGATTTATGTTTAATAAGGCGACACCGAGTACGGCGCAGTTTGTTGTGATTAAAGGTAAGAAAATACCCAGTAATCGATACAGTGTTGGACTCGTTTTATGGACGACCATTTCGGTAAACTGAACCACTACCGCTATTACCAGAATAAAACTTAATGTGCGAAGGTATTCAATTCCCAATGGCAATAATATGTAGTGTTCAACGAGATAACTGGAAAGAGAAGCTAATGTGAGAACAAAGGTCGTGGCCATCGACATACCGATAGCTGTTTCAAGCTTCCCTGATACACCCATAAATGGACAAAGGCCGAGGAACTGAACCAATACAAAGTTATTGACAAGCACCGTGCCGACTAATAGCAGTAAAAACTCAGTCATATTGTTTGCAACCTAGTACAAAAATCAAAATCGTAAAACCTGTTCGTTGTTATGCAAAGTGAATGCGAGAGCTGATGATTACCGAAAACGCCTTAAGCCTTACATATATAAGGCAAAATACACCCTAACCACCCCGTAAACAAATTACTCCCGTTGATGAATATGGATAAAATAACGGCAATCATTTCGCCAAAATTGAGTATGAACGAAGTGTGACAGATATATCTTCGGGAAACTGCGCGGTATTATCTAAGTAATCGAACTGATTAACAACTTGATATGCAAAAGTTTTGAGGATTTTATAACGAAGAGAAATATGAGAATTGAGCCTGATTGGCTCCCCCTCCCCGATTCGAACGGGGGACCTGCGGATTAACAGTCCGTCGCTCTAACCAACTGAGCTAAGGGGGAATCAAATATCAAACTTTATGCCTTAAGACATAAATAACGCTTCGAATCGAAAACTACCGAGCCTTGTTAACAATGCATATGCCTTGCAAACGTTGGCTCCCCCTCCCCGATTCGAACGGGGGACCTGCGGATTAACAGTCCGTCGCTCTAACCAACTGAGCTAAGGGGGAATCGTTTAACGCTAGTTGAAAGAACTTTAGCAAAACATTGTCTTATTAAGTCAGTGCCTGTGAGGCCCTTTCAACGGGGGCGAATATTAATGAGCATACCGTCTGGTGTCAACACCGATTACAACTATTTTTAGCCTTTTTTCGGGATTATTTCACAATTGATTTTTATTCGTACAATCACTCGACAAAATCGCTCAAGAGTTGTTCGTTTTGTTAAACGTAATTAGCGTTAGCCGCAAGAAGGTAGTTGTTCGCTCAGGAGATTAAACAAAATAGTCGGCGGCCATCAGCTTAATACTGACATCTACCAATATAAATAATCAGTAGAAGGAAATTGACTAAAAGGGAAATGAGCAATAATGGGTTCCTATATAACTAATGGTTATTTAAATATTGTTGATCACTGTATATATAATCAGTGATTAATAAAAGTGTAACCTAGCGTATGACTGCAAGAGGTTAGTGATGACTTACCAAGTGATCTGGCATTCTTCATTCAAGTTCACGGATTTGTTGAGGCGGGGATAGTTATCCACTATATCTGTGGATAACTATGTGCATGAATTCGCAATGCTTCTCGCAAGCCTAGTAGATTCGATGTCAATACGATTTAAGAAAAACTTTTGTTTTTCTATTTTTATCTATTTAAATCATGACGTTATACTATATATGGAGCTTTTGTAGGTTAGCTTGGATGATTTTCACCCAGCTTGTTTTTATCTTGTGTGTTGTTTTCATTAGCAAATTTAATTTTATAAAAATAGTGCTTGAAATTACTAAATTTATGTCTACCGTTTTTGCCCGAAAAGTAACAGAAAAGTGATCAATCTCTCCGCAAAAGAGTAATGAGCATGGGGACGTTGCTTATTTTTCGTCACTAATTGCATACATATTGATCTCCCCATGTGCTGTTACCGTTTACTTGAATCTCAATACGAATATTTTTTTATGAAAATCAATCTAAGTCTTGCACGTATTTTGAAACAGCTTTCCGTTAGTCTTATGTAGTTTGTTGGCTTACTATGGTCGGCTAGTTATTGAGGGAACCCAAGTGTGAGTCAAAAATCTGCATCAACAGAGCGCCGCGACCTGTTAAACAGCCCCATCGGTAAAACCCTTAAAAGCATGACGCTTCCTATGCTGATAGGCATGGTCATGATGATGTCTTTTGGATTAGTAGATACCTTTTTTATCGGCTTGTTGGGCACACAAGAGTTAGCTGCTATTAGTTTTACTTTTCCTGTTACTTTTACCTTAATTAGTTTGCATATTGGTTTAGGGATCGGTACGTCAGCGGTAATTGCACGTTTCCTTGGCAGCAATAGCCATGATCAAGCTAAAGAATCTGGTACCGGTGCACTAATGTTGGCATTTGTATTGGCTGTCATACTAGCTTTGGTTGGCTTGTTAACGATCGATCCCATTTTCATCTTACTTGGGGCAACGGATCAGCTACTCGTGCATATTCGTGAATATATGGTGGTTTGGTACGCCGCTGGTGTATTTTTGGCGATGCCGATGGTAGGTAATAGTATTTTACGTGCGTCAGGCGACACTAAAACCCCTAGCTACGTTATGGCAAGCGGGGGACTCATAAATGTAATCCTAGATCCTATCCTTATATTCGGCTGGGGGCCTATTCCAGCAATGGGAATGCAAGGGGCGGCTCTAGCCACACTTATTGCGTGGGCATTAGGGCTTGTATACATCTTGTATTTACTAGCCTACAAACGTCAACTTATCTTGCCTCGCCTGTTAAACTTGAAAGAACTGCAGCGTACCATTGGCGGTATACTGAAGATCGGTTTACCCGCCGCAGGTGCAAATATGCTGACGCCTATAGCGGGTGGCATTTTAACGGCCGTTGTTGCCGGGTATGGCCCTGGAGCTGTCGCAGCTTGGGGAGTGGGTGGCCGTTTAGAGTCGATTGCCAGTATCGTTATTTTAGCTTTGTCCATGTCGTTGCCACCTTTTATTAGTCAAAATTATGGGGCTAATAATTTATTGCGAGTGTCAAAAGCATATCAACTTTGCGTACGTTTCGTGGTGGTTTGGCAATTACTGGTATTTGCTGTTATTTATATGTTGTCTGGTGTGCTGGCGCGTTTATTCTCCACAGAGCCAGAGGTTATCAATCTTATTCAAGCCTATTTGATGATCGTTCCTCTGGGCTATGGCGTACAAGGGATTGTAATTTTGACTAATTCATCATTTAACGCAATGCATTTGCCAATGTCTGCGCTACTGATGAGTGTTTTACGGTTGTTTGTATTTTTTGTGCCCATATCCTATCTAGGTAGCTACCTATTTGATCTCAAAGGTATGTTTTTTGCGGGTATTGTGGCTAATGTGCTCACCGCTGCGGTGGCATATATCTGGTTTAGCCGGGCAATTGCTAAACGCATCACTGGGTAATTTCGTTTCTATTTTCAATAAAAGGGTAATCAATGGCTCGTCCGTTTCAACTTACGTCTTCCTATTCACCGGCAGGGGATCAACCTAAAGCCATTAAGGCGCTAGTCGAGGGACTTGAGAGTGGCCTTGCAGCTCAAACCTTACTTGGGGTAACCGGGTCAGGGAAAACCTTTACTATGGCCAATATTATTAGTGAAGTGCAAAGACCCACTTTGATATTGGCCCATAATAAGACGTTGGCAGCACAGTTATACGGAGAGATGAAGGAGTTCTTTCCTAATAATGCGGTAGAATATTTCGTGTCATATTATGACTACTACCAACCTGAGGCCTATGTGCCATCTAGTGATACCTTTATCGAAAAAGATGCCTCGATTAATGCGCATATAGAACAAATGCGTTTGTCGGCGACTAAATCGTTAATGGAGCGCCGGGATGTCATAATTGTTTCTAGCGTGTCAGCGATATACGGCCTAGGGGATCCTGATTCGTATATGAAAATGTTACTGCATTTTCGCCAAGGCGACATTATGAACCAGCGTGATATCCTGCGTCGTTTAGCCGAAATTCAATATAGCCGTAATGATATTGCCTTTGAGCGAGGTACCTTTAGGGTACGGGGCGATGTGATTGATATTTTTCCGGCGGATTCTGAACGTGAAGCGATACGCGTAGAGTTATTCGATGAAGAAGTTGAGCGTATCAGTATATTCGATCCATTAACTGGGGCCGTGGAAAAAACGGTGACTCGAGCGACTATCTTTCCAAAAACCCACTACGTGACGCCACGGGAAAAGATTGTCGATGCGATTGAACATATAAAAGTCGAACTGAAAGAACGAAAAGCGCAATTGTTGTCTGTTAATAAACTGGTTGAAGAGCAGCGACTCAGTCAGCGTTGCCAATTTGATATGGAAATGATGCAAGAGTTAGGATATTGCTCGGGTATCGAAAACTATTCCCGTTATTTATCGGGCAGAACACCTGGTGATCCGCCTCCGACGCTAATTGATTACTTTCCCTCGGATGGCTTACTGTTTATTGATGAGTCTCATGTAACGGTTTCACAAATTGGCGCTATGTATAAAGGAGACCGTTCGCGTAAAGAGACATTGGTCGAGTATGGTTTTAGACTTCCTTCCGCCCTTGATAATCGACCGTTGAAGTTTGAAGAATTTGAACAGATTGCCCCACAAACTATTTATGTATCAGCTACTCCAGGCAAGTATGAGTTGGCAAAAACGCCGGACGATATCGTTGAACAGGTTGTTCGCCCAACAGGCTTGATTGATCCGGAAATTGAGATCCGTCCGGTTGGAACGCAGGTCGATGACTTATTGTCAGAAATTGAGAAATGCGTCGCGCTCAATGAGCGCGTATTGGTTACAACGTTAACCAAGCGTATGTCCGAAGATTTAAGCGAATATTTAGATGAACATAATGTTAAAGCGCGCTATCTGCACTCGGATATCGATACTGTTGAACGTATTGAAATTATTCGAGATCTGCGCTTAGGTAAATTCGATGTCTTGGTGGGTATTAACTTACTCAGAGAAGGCTTGGATATGCCAGAGGTTTCTCTTGTAGCGATTCTTGATGCTGATAAAGAAGGATTCTTGCGCTCTGACCGTTCTTTGATTCAAACTATGGGACGAGCAGCTCGACACATTAATGGTCGCGCGATCCTATATGCCGATCGTATTACTGGCTCAATGCAACGGGCCATTGACGAAACCGATAGACGACGTGAAAAACAGCGAGAGCATAATAAAAAGCATAATATTGTGCCTACTCAACTGAATAAACCAATTACCGATATTATGGATGTAGGTGAGGGAGGGGGACAAGGCAAGGTTCTGCTACGCAAGGTCGCGGAATCAGGTAAGAAGTACAACGGCCTAAGTGTGCCGGAGTTGATGAAAAATATTGCCGAGCTTGAAAAGAAAATGTTCCAATTAGCTAAAGACCTAGAGTTTGAACAAGCTGCATCGATGCGAGATGAAGTCGAAATGCTGCGCCAAAAGTTGGTGGATATATCCTGATACTTGCTTTTACCATCATAATAATGTGAAACAGCACCAACTTATGCGCAGAAATTAATGTGCTTTTGGCGACGTTAATCAATCTTTAACGATTTTTCGTGATGGTTAGCATCCTTTTTAGCGATATTTACATTGTAATCACATTTGGCCTTGCCTATTATACGCTTAAGTATCAATAACTATACCTAAAAGCGGTGCTAACCATGATTAATCGTCTGCAAGAATCAGATATCAAACTTCTTCGCGTGTTTTACGCCGTTGCCTCTTGCAACGGTTTCACTGCTGCTGAATCTGTGTTGCGGATGCAACGTCCTAATATCAGTGCCGCCATTAAAAAGTTAGAAGACCGATTAGACTTGGTGTTATGTCACCGAGGCCGAGGAGGGTTCCAAATGAGTAAGGAAGGCGAGGTGGTGTTTCAAGAAACCAAGCGTATCTTTAACTCATTTGATAACTTTGTATTCAACCTAAAAAGCTTACACGATGACTATTCAGGGAATATTACCCTTGTAATGATGGCTGGTTTGCCACTTAACTATCACCTTGCAGTGAGCAAGGCGGTGAAAAGTACGATGAATAAATTCAACGATATTCACGTTAATATTCAAACCCGTTTATATAACGAAGTCGAACACGTAGCCTTATCAGGTGAGTGCCATTTGGTGTTGTCCACCTATGATATGGTGAAACCAGAATCGGTGACGTTTCACCCAATCAATGTCAAATGCCGAGGCCGTCTGTATTGTTCACCAACCCACGTTTTGGCCAAATATACGGATGGCATTCCGGATACTATACGTATCGATGATTATCCGGCTATCGGTATATCCGGTTTGTCTTCGAGTAACTATATAGATGGTGAGCGTAGGCTATCGATCCAAACTTTTTCAGATTCTTATGACGGGTGTTTGTCGGCGATTATGACCGGTGAATATCTAGGGTTATTACCTGATTATATGCTTGAACACCAAGGTAAAGATTTGGGCTTAGTCAGCATAAAGAATCGCCAATTTGAGTTTAGCCATGAGTTATTTGTGATGAACGGTAAGAACACTCGGTTAAATCCAGTGTTACGCCATCTTATTAAGGAAATAACCTACTTTATTCAACAAACTGAAAAGTAGTCGTTGATTCATTTTTTGCAATCGATTTTATTGGATTAGCTGGAAAATAGGCTCAAGCAAAAGCATAAACAAGGAAATGGGGTATGTCGCCCACACTCTCAGGAATGCTAAGTGAGGGCGTAATAAAATAATTGAAACGTTATTCGTAGCTGAGCGGATCTTGCGTGTTATTTTGCTCAAATGCCTCTAATCTCTCTTGGCAAGCTCCGCATTTTCCACACGCTTTTTCACGGCCGTTGTAACAGGTCCACGTTAAGTTGTAATCTAGTCCCATATTCAGTCCAGCGGTTAAAATATCGATTTTACTTTGGTATAAAAACGGTGAGATTATTTCAACCTTTTCGTAATTGGCGATCGCGCATACATCATTCATACGTTCAACGAATTCTGGACGACAGTCAGGGTAAATAGCATGGTCGCCCGAGTGTGCACCGTAAAATACCTTAGTGGCGTCTAAAGACACGGCATAACCCACTGCCATCGACAGCAAAATCATATTGCGGTTGGGAACCACAGTCTGCTTCATACTTTCTTCTGCGTAATGCCCTTCAGGAATGTCGATATCTGACGTTAATGACGAACCACCTATTAACTCATTTATCGCCGAGATATCGATAATTTTATGAGATACTCCTAAGTTCTGACAGGCGCGACTCGCGTAATCCAGTTCTTTACTGTGGCGTTGACCGTAATCAAAGGACAAGGCATATACTTCGTATCCATCATTAACTGCCATGTTTAGAACGGTGAAGGAGTCCATACCACCAGAAAAAATTACTACCACCTTTTGTACCATTTGTTCAGCTTCTCTATAATCGACAGTTTCTAGATGCTAATGTTAAGCCATTCGGTCGGAAAATCCCAGATAACCCTTAGTTAAACCACAGGAAAGCTGTTGAATACATACAAGATTAACGAGGTTTTTGAATCTCTTCAGGGGGAGGGCGCCCATACAGGTGTACCGTCTATCTTTATTCGCTTGCAAGGTTGCCCTGTTGGCTGCCCTTGGTGTGATACGAAACACACATGGGCAGTCAATGAAGATCTCAAAGTTGACGTAACTGACGTCATGGCGCAAAACGAAGATACCGAGCAGTGGTTTGCGCATACGCCTGAACAATTATTAGCGTTATTTAAAACTCATGGGTATACCGCTAATAATATTATTTTGACTGGAGGAGAGCCCTGTATGTATGACTTGACGGCACTTTCAACGGTCTTATTGGAAAATGGTTACAGTGTTCAGGTCGAAACCAGCGGTACCTATGAAATTTTGACCCATAAAGATACTTGGATAACGGTCTCACCGAAAGTTAATATGCCGGGTAAGCGCGATGTGTTAAAAAGTGCATTGCTAAGGGCAAATGAAATTAAGCATCCCGTGGCCATGCAGAAGCATATTGAGGAATTGGATGAGGTGCTTTTGCTACTGGAGGGAACTGAGACTCCTAAACCATTGATTTATCTTCAACCAATCAGTATGCAAAAACGAGCAACGGAATTGTGCATTAAAACCTGTATAGCCAGAAATTGGCGATTATCTTTACAAACACACAAATTTATTGGGATCGAATAATTGGGTTTTTTATGCAACGAGACGCGATGAAATTTTTAATGGATTATGCCCATGCGCTTGATCGGCATGATGTTGAGCGTTTAATTAACTTCTGTCTATTGCCGACGGTTGTGATAAATGATCACGATAAATATGTCTTTATGCAGGGAGATGAATTAGCAAAATCATGCCACGTCATGCTTAAGCGTTTGCGCGCAGCAAATATAGTCAGGCATTTGCCTAATTTAACCCAGGCAATACGCTTGTCTGACACACTGCATTTTCTTAAAATGCGTTGGCAATTATTAGATGCTGATGATCAAGTCGTTTCAGTCTGCGCGACTTCTTATACTTTGCAAGAGGTTGCTGATGGTAGCTTAAAAATCATTGTGGCCGTAGTGGATGACGATCAAGAATCGATATTTCAATTTTTCTCTAGTAATCATGAGCGAGATAGCATTGGTTAAATTAATATTTGGGCTTGCCTTGTTGGTCACGTTTACCGGACAGGCAGCCACGTGGCGACTGACCTATCCTAGGGCAATGTCTGAATCGGATCAGCGGTCTATTTATCCGGTGAAATTATTGGCGCTAGCGCTTGAAAAAACGGGTGTACGGTACTCACTTAAACCATCTGAGCGAATTATGTTGCAAAATAAAGCACTCAAACGTCTGATGGATAGTCGCGATGTAAATGTGGTGTGGAGCGTGACGGATAAACAGCGGGAGCAACAGTTGCTGCCCATACGTATTCCTATATACAAAGGCTTGATTGGTTGGCGTTTACTGTTGATCAGAGATGATATGCCCGCGCGTTTTAAATACGTACAAAAGCTCGAGCATTTAATAAAACTTATTCCCATTCAAGGGCGTGATTGGCCCGATACCAAAATCCTACAAGCCAATGGATTCAATGTTACGGTAGATAATGCATATGGTAATCTTTTTAATTTACTCCGCCGGGCGCAGGGAGATTTTTTCCCCCGGTCGGTAGTTGAAGTATGGGATGAAATTGATAACCCAGCTTACAATATGGATTTAATGGTCGAGCAGGAGATAGCCATTCGTTACCCTGAAGCTATGTATTTCTTTGTGAATAAGAAGAGTCGCCCATTGGCGAGTTTAATTGAGAAAGGATTAGAAATAGCCATCGCAGACGGTTCGTTCGAGCAACTTTTTGTGCAAACATTCCAAGGCAAGTTAGACCGAGCCAATATGCCTAATCGTCACATATTCGAGCTGGAAAATAGTTTTTTACCGACCGCAACACCGCTTGAACGTAAAGAATTATGGTATGACCCTGACGTGTTGAAACTGGATCAGTAATAATAGCCCAGATAGAAACTATAAAATCAGTTAACTCTATATTAATGTACTTAAAAAAGGGCCTTCTCACATTTAAGCGAGAAGACCCTTTTTAGTTATTACCTAACTATGAATACTGACAGCTGTTGTATACCGACAGATATTGCATTTTTATGCATCTTGCACATTGACTACGTAGCGTCCAACCACCTGACCTTTAAAGAAGCGCTCTAGATATTCGGGGGTTTCTAGGAGAGAAATCTCTTGTTGGTAGCTATCCAAATTAGGCAGTTTCATGTCTGTTGCGACGCGCTGCCAAATATGCTTTTTATCTTCAAGTGGAATATAGACTGAATCAACACCAAGCAACGACACGCCGCGAGTGATAAAAGGTATCACATTCATTGCTATTTCAGGTGACGAGGCTAGACCTACCGAAGCAACACCTCCTCCAGCTTTTAGCTGTTTCAGCAAACCGGTCAAATAATCGCCTCCTAAAGTATCAATACCGTGCGCCCATTTTGTTTTACCTATGGGTAAGTCTTTCACTTCTAAAATCACATCTCTGTGTAATACTTCGCTAGCACCTAGTTCTTTTAACTTATCTGATTGCTCAGGTTTGCCAGAGAATGCCACAACCTCATAACCTAATTGCTTGAGTAGTGCGATACTGATACTGCCTACACCGCCTGTTGCACCGGTTACCGCTACTGGTCCGTCGCTGGGTTTAGCGCCCATTTTCTCAAGCTTTTGAATACACAACGCTGCGGTTAATCCTCCAGTGCCATAAGTCATGGCTTCTTTTAACGTCAGTGTTTCAGGGCAAGCTACCGCCCATGCGGCTGGTATTGAAATCATTTGTCCTAAGCCGCCTGGTGTATTCATGCCTAAGTCGTAACCAAATACCAATACATGCTGGCCTGCTGAGAATGTGCCTGACTTATCGCTTATCACAATGCCAGCGGCATCGATTCCTGGCGTGTGCGGAAAGTGCTGACTAATGCGCTTATTACCGCTGGCTGACATCGCATCTTTGTAGTTTAGCGACGAATAGTGGACTTGGATCAGTAGGTCATTATCTGGTAAATCACTGACACTGCGCTGAACAATACTCTTGGTAAAGGTCTTGTCATCTTGCTCTTCGACGAGTAGGGCTTTAAAAGTGTTGGTTTGAGACATGAATAAAATACTCCTGTTATAGGAAATTGATGTAATGAACGAACCGCGATATTCGGACAAAAACATCGCAACGTTCAACTTATAAGGTAAAGGCGATTCCGCCACTGGGAAAGCCTGTGTTACCTATTAAGGTTGGGGGCTGTATTGAATATTCAAGAGGTTAATGGACAAAACCTGACGGCGTGAAAAAGCTATTATTTCTATTCACCATATTAAGTCAGATGAATTAAGCAAATAAAGTATGTAAAACACACAACCACATCTACTCTGAGTTTAAAGGAAATCACGCAGGCTGGTTTTCACACTTAACGAACACAAATATGGTTGGTTAAGTCATGCTGAATGAGGAGTAACAATGTCAAACGAATTTATGGGTAAAACGGCGATAATCTCTGGTGCGGCAGGTGGTATTGGTTTAGCACTGGCAGAAGCTCTCGGTAAGCAAGGTATGAATATCGTGATGGGTGATATTGATATTCAAGCGTTAGCCGTTTCAAGACAATTGTTGTTAGACAAAGGCGTGAACGTATTAGCCTGCGAATTAGATGTAACTGATTTCAAACAATGGCAAGACGTTGTCGCCCGAGCAAAAGATACCTACGGTAAAATCCATATGGTGATTAATAATGCCGGCGTAGGCGGGATCCCAGGTAAAATTGAAGACACCGAACATGAAACGTGGCGTTGGGTGATGGATGTTAACGTTATGGGTGTGCTATATGGTGCACAAGCCTGCGTTCCAGCTATAAAAGAGCATGGTGAGGGCGGTTGGATTGTTAATGTCGCATCGATGGCAGGAATGTTAGGTATGCCATACGCAGGCGCTTATTGCGCCTCGAAAGCGGCAGTGGTATCCATGACTGAAAGTTGGGCTGTAGAGCTTAAGTCACACAATATACATGTGTCAGCGTTGTGCCCGGCGTTTGTTAAAACCCGTATTCACGAATCTCATCGTAATCGCCAGCCGAAATACGCTGTGGCGCAAGAGAACCGACAAGATAAAAAGAAACTGCAAGCCGGTGCTAATGCTGCGACGATAGCGGTGGAGTCAGGCATTCCAGCTGGCGTTTTAGCCCAGCGTGTATTGGAGGCTCTTAAGTCTAAACAGACTTATATTTATACCCATCCAAATTATCGTAAAGTGACCAGCGGTCGTTCTCAAGCAATTGATAACGCATTTGTCGACGCGCAAGACAGCCCCGTCGTTGGTCATCTTATCAATGAAGACATTGTCACGTTTTAACGCACTCATGTACTTCAGTAATGTAACCTAATATAACTGCAGCGGGAGCGAAAGCTCCCTTTTTTGGGACGATTTATCACGCTACAAAGCGCATTTTATAGACATAAAAAAACCGCGTCAGCGGTTTTTTTCATAGTGCCTTAATTTCTTTTAAAAATTAGCTAGCTTGGTTGTGCACATCACGCATCGCACGACCTGATGGGTCAGCATTGCCTTTAAAGCTAGCGTCCCATTCTAAAGCTTCAACTGTGCTACAAGCGATAGATTTACCGCCAGGTACACAATGAGCAGCACTTTCTTGCGGGAAGAAAGACTCAAAAACAGTACGGAAGTAGTAGCCTTCTTTTGTGTCAGGGGTGTTAATTGGGAAGCGGAATGCTGCGCTCGCCAATTGTTGATCTGTCACATCTTGCTCTACTTGCTCTTTAATAGAATCAATCCACGAGTAGCCTACGCCATCACTGAATTGTTCTTTTTGACGCCATAACACTTCAGCAGGTAAGTACTCACCATTATCAAACGCTTTACGTAGGATCCATTTTTCCATTTTGCCATCAAGACACATTTTGTCTTGTGGGTTTAGGCGCATCGCTACATCTAAGAATTCTTTATCTAGGAAAGGTACGCGCGCTTCTACACCCCAAGCTGATGTGGATTTATTAGCACGGGCACAATCAAACATATGTAAGCGTTCAAGTTTACGTAACGTTTCTTCGTGAAATTCTTTCGCATTGGGTGCTTTATGGAAATACAGATAACCACCAAATATTTCATCAGCACCTTCACCAGACAATACCATTTTAATACCCATGGCCTTTATTTTACGGCTCATTAAGTACATAGGCGTTGCCGCACGAATTGTTGTAACATCGTAGGTTTCAAGATGATAAATCACATCACGAATAGCATCTAATCCTTCTTGCACGGTGAAATGTACTTCGTGGTGCACGGTACCAATCATCTCAGCTACTTTTTTTGCCGCGATTAAATCAGGTGCGCCTTCAAGACCTACTGCGAAAGAATGCAGTCGCGGCCACCACGCATCAGACTCATCGTTATCTTCTACGCGTTTAGCTACATATTTGGCTGCAATAGCGGAAACTAATGACGAGTCTAAACCACCGGATAATAAAACGCCGTAAGGCACGTCTGACATTAAATGCGATTTTACAGATTTTTCGAATGCAACTTTAAGGTCATTTAAATCGGTCGGATTATTTTTAACGTTTTCATAGTCCATCCAGTCTCGCTGATAGTATTTTTTCAGCTCACCTGTTTTACTCCATAAATAATGCCCTGGAGGAAATTCTTGTACCGTTTTACATACAGGAACCAACGCTTTCATTTCAGATGCGACGTAAAAGTTACCGTGTTCGTCATAACCGGTATACAAAGGAATAATTCCCATGTGGTCACGAGCAATTAAGTAAGCGTCTTGCGCTTGATCGTAAAGTACAAAAGCGAACATACCTTGCAGTTGGTCAATAAACTCAACGCCTTGCTGTTCATACAGAGGAAGAATAACTTCACAATCAGATTTAGTTCTAAAATCGTACGCTTGAGCTAAGTTCTGCTCAAGAGCCTTGTGGTTGTAGATCTCACCATTAACGGCAAGAACGCTATTATTATTTCGGCTGATAAGTGGTTGCGCGCCTTTGTCAACGTCAACGATTGCTAAGCGCTCGTGACACAAAATGGCATTATCGTTATTCCATACGCCTGACCAGTCAGGACCGCGATGACGCAGTAGTTTGGAAAGTTCTAATGCTTGCGTTCTAAGTTCTGATACATCAGTTTTGATGTCCAGAATGCCGAAAATACCACACATAAAAAGGCTTCTCTCTTTTGGTTATTTGTTACTAACTCATATAGCTGAATGGCTTGGTTTTCATGAAACCAAACATGCGTGCTGGGGAAAGTGGTGGTTATTATATTTATTATTACTTTCTTGCGCCCTTGAATTTGCCAGCATGAGAAAAAAAAGCAAGCGGAAACTGTAATTTTTTTACACTTGTTGGCTATTAGTTAGATTAAGTGCCGTTTTTTGGCATTAATTCAACCTATTTGTGCGGGATGGACGAGAAATGGCCAGCTAATTAATAACATTATCAGCTGGCCAGAATGGTAAATTTTAATTAAAAAACTCAGTGACGCTGAAACTCACTCGCAGCGTTCCACTTAGGCCAGTCAGATGATTGGGCAAGATCGTAACCCACTTCAAACAATAGTTGGCTGTCTTCCCGCACACCGGAAAAATCCCAGTTTTCACGGAATTGATCACAAACTTGATGATAACACCCTGTAATTAATACTTTGGTGCGCTTTTTATAATCTGCTGTTTGCTCATCGATTGGGGTATTTCCACCTTTTGCATATAGAGCCGGTACCCCTTGTTTCGCGAAACTAAAATGATCAGAACGGTAATATGAACCCGCCTCAGGGCGAGACTCTTGTGTTAGCACTCGGTCTTGTCGTTTGGCGGCTTTGGCTAAATAAGTCTCTAGTTCTGACTTACCCATTCCCACAACGGATACATCTTTTGTGCGTCCAAGTACGTTCATGGCATCCATGTTAATATTCGCAACCGTTTTATCAAGGGCAATAATAGGATGTTCGGCATAATACAAAGAGCCTAGTAAGCCTTGTTCTTCTGCGGTAACAATTAAAAATGTCACCGAGCGTTTTGGTGCAACGGTTAATTCTTTATATGCTTTGGCAATCGCAAGTGCCGTGGCGGTACCTGTGGCGTTATCGTGGGCGCCATTATATATCTGGTCACCTTTTTTATTTTCATCTTTACCTAAGTGATCCCAGTGAGCACTGTAAATTATATGTTCTTCAGGCGTCTGTGAACCCGGTAAAGTGGCGATAACGTTATGGCTAACGGATTTCTTCATGGTGCTATTTACGGTTATAGTTGCCTTTTGTTTTAAGTTACTGTGATATGGACTCACAAGCGCTTTCGCTTTTTCTTGGGCGAAGTCTAACCCTGCGTCAGCAAATACTTTTTTGGCTGCATCATTTGATAACCATCCTTCAACGGCAACGCGATCCGCATTACCATTTTCACTGACCAAACTATATTGTGGGCCACTCCAACTATTGGCAACCACAGACCAACCGTATGATGCCGGCGCAGTTTCGTGAACAATGATTGCTGCAGCTGCACCTTGGCGACTGGCTTCCTCATATTTGTATGTCCAGCGACCGTAGTACGTCATGGTCTTACCTTGAAATTTACCACTGTCAGGATTTTCAAAGCCGGGATCATTAACCAAAATTACGACTGTTTTGCCTTTAACGTCGAGCCCAGCGTAGTCATTCCAATCGTACTCTGGGGCATTGACGCCAAAACCAACGAAAACCACATCGGAATCTTTTACGTTTACCTGCGTTTTTTCACGCTTAGTGGATGCGATCATGCCTTTTTTGTATTCGAAGGTGTTATTACCTATGGTCATGGTCATAGCAGGTGAAGCGGTCATCTCAAGTAAATTGACTGCTTGCAAATAGCTGTCGCCATTGCCGGGTTCATAACCCATCTGTTTAAAATTGCTAACTAAATAATCCAGGGTGATTTTTTCGCCTTTTGATGTTGGCGAACGCCCTTCAAATTCATCGGATGAAAGCGTTTTTGTATGTGCTTTTAGCGTCGCATCAGTAATGCTTTGATACGCAAGCGTAAAGTCACTTTGTGCATTGTATGTATTATCTTTGTCGTTATTCACGCCACAGGCAAACAACGTTGCGCTTAGCAGTGGAATAGCCGCCAGTTGAATTCTTTTCATTTTTATATTCACCTAGTTTGGTTTTACTCAAAATTAATTTCCACTCACTCGATAAAAGTAGGCCTCGCAGGAATGGAGTTGTTATAATGCCACCCATCATCCTACTAGCAACGAATTTTGTTTGTCTTTTTATGTCTTTACCTTGGAATGAACCCTTTACACTGCAACTGTCGTGCGAACCCATAGCGCATCTAGATACTCAATTTTCAATATCAAACATGCCAACCTGGCCCAATGCACAGGGCTTAAACCTATTGAAGAAACAACAGCCGGTAGCGCAAATAAGTACCCCTGAATTCGTGTGCCAAGATATGCTTGCCCCCAGTGATAATTATTATGAACAAATTATCAACAAGCATGCACAAATACCCACTAGAGCTAACAGCTGGCATGATTTGTTCAATGGTTTAGTGTGGCTGCAATACCCAAAAACGAAAAAACTGCTAAATAAGCTGCACGTAGATGATATTGAACAGTTTGGCCTCAGCCCACGCACGCCCCAGCGCAATCATATTACGCACTTCGATGAGTGTGGTGTGTTGTTATTGATTGAGGGTGATAAAGGCAAATCCGTTACTGGCTTACTGACAGAGCATAAATGGTATGAAGCACTGCATAATGCACGAAACGCATGGGGTATATCTGTTCATGCGCGTATGTTTGGTCATGCTAACTATGAAATGTTGCTTGACCCGTTTATAGGGTTAACAGGAAAGTGGTTAGCTATTGAAGTAGAAAACGGCTTTTCATTGTTGAGTATCGCACAGCAAAACGCTGAGGTTGATGAACGCTTGAGCGCGGCAATCACAAACACTGAATTGTTTAAACAGCCAAAGCCTTTATTTCCTTTACCATTGTTGGGGCTGCCTGGTTGGAGTGAGCTAAACCAAGAGCCGCAGTTTTATCTTAATCGGGAATACTTTCGCCCCAAGCGCCCGAGTAAGTAAATTTATGGTTATAGAGTCTTGTTATTTTTAGCGATCAGCAACCGCGTCAAAACAACAGTAACAATGCCCAACTTAACCAAATAACCAAGCAAGGCGTAAACGCAATGATTATCGCACGTTGCCGTGATAGCTCAACCCACTGTGATAGGCCAATAAAGATCAGGTACATAGTCCAAAACGTTTCAAGTTTAATACTGCTTGCCAGCCCAAACCAAGAAGAGGTAGGCGGTATGGCAAATATAAAAGATAACGCGCTTGGCGATATTGCATCAAAGCTTATTTGCCCGTCTGTCGCAAAAAATAAAATCCCTAGACTAAGTAATGCGCCCACACAGGACGGCATTAATACCCACCAAGAAAAACCGAACCAGTCACCGTAGCTATTAATATTTTGTGGATCAATTTTTGTGGTGATATTCAGATAACCGGCGATGATCGATACCAGTGTTAACATCATAATAAAAGGGGTGATTACGGTGCCAATGATACCCTGAGTTGCTTCCAACAAGCCTCGTGCACTTTGCTGTTCACTGGGGCTCACATTAGAAAATTGACTGGCAATGATACTCTCTTTGTACCATTGAAAATCCACCACGTGAAAGTAGTAATACATAGGCAATATGGCAGCCACCATGACCAGTAAAAATGCCAACCACGACCAATTATGCTGTTTTTTCAATACGAAAAAGGTCGCTTTAGGTTGGGTAAGTACGCCAATACAGGCTGATAACGGGTTGAGTTGTGTGCCCATATAACGTGTCCTTGTCTGAAATTGAGTTTGATTTATTAATTGACTAATATTCTGATTTTAAACGTTATTGTTATACTTTACAGCTATTAGATAATTGACGCTTACTGTAAAGTGCCAACGCATTAATAGCCTTTAGGCATATAAAGGGAAGGGAATGATCGAAATAGTTGGCTTAGCTAAAAAGTTTTCCGTGGAAAACCCGAAGAAACTCAGTGAGCAAGAACGACAAGATCCACGTTTAAAAGGGCGCTTTTTTCACTCTGTCGTTGAGGTATCTTTTACCTGTCAGCAAGGTGAAGTCCTTGGCCTACTGGGTCCTAACGGAGCGGGTAAAACGACCACATTACGAATGTTATCCACCGCGCTTAAACCTGACAGTGGTCATATCAACATTAATGGCGCAGATGTATTAGAAAACCCTGTTATGGCGCGCAAAAAAATTGGGTTTTTGTCCGGCTCAACAGGTTTATATGGGCGGTTATCGGGACGTGAAAATATTGAATATTTTGCCAAGCTTCACGGCATGAAGAAAATCCAGATTGCAACACGAATCGAGGAGCTCGCCGATTTACTCGACATGCATACTTTTTTAGACCGCCGAAGTGAAAACTTTTCTACTGGGATGAAGCAGAAGGTGGCAATAGCCCGGGCAGTTGTTCACAAGCCTGAGGTGGTTATTTTAGATGAGCCAACAACGGGTCTTGATATAATGGCAACACAGACGGTATTGAATTTTATTCGTAGTTTGAAAGAACAAGGTACGCCCGTTATATTTTCCACCCACCATTTAGATGAAGTGCGTGAGTTGTGCGACCGCGTGACCGTTATTGACCAAGGGGTCAGTAAATTTGATGGCCCCTTGAGTCAATTTACTCAATTAGCCGATGGCTCATTGCACGATGCCTTTTTAGCCAGCATCAAATAGGGAATTTAATATGTGGTTAGTCTTTTCAAAAGAAATAATAGAATTGCTTCGGGACCGAAAAACGTTATTTTTCATGATTGCGTTACCGATATTGATTTTCCCGCTAATTTTCGGCGCAATGGCCTATTTTACCACCCAAGCGTTTGAGAAAGCGGAAAGCAAAGTCCTTAAATATGCGGTGGTTAACCCACAATATGCTGCCGAGATTAGCGATGAATTAGCGGCCTCCCCGCAATTTGAACAAATCATTATTGGCGATAACGATGATTACGCACAGCTCATTAAAAATGATCGTGTCGATTTTGTTGTAGTGATGCCAGATAACTATTCATCAAACGTACTGTCGAGCGGCCAATTAGAGATAACGTTATACCTAAACGATGCAGGGTTAAATTTGGTTTATAACCGAGTAAACAGTATTGTGCAAAATTATGCTACTCAATACCAAACCGCGGCGTTTACAACGCTTGGGGTTTCGTCTAAGCAACAACAGGCATTAATAAAACCGATTGTGTTGAGTCAAATTAGTACCGCAGATCAGCGAGAAAGTTGGGGCGAAAAAATTGGCGGTATGCTGCCTTATTTATTATTTATCTTATGTTTTCAAGGGGCTATGTTTCCAGCCACAGACATCGCTGCGGGTGAGAAGGAGCGAGGCACCCTCGAAACGCTGCTTATTTCACCCATAGATCGCACTAAAATTGTGCTAGGAAAATTTCTGACCATTGCATGTGCAGGGGTCACCACTGCCCTTATCACAGTCGTGAGTATGGCGGTCTGGGGAATTGTGCTAAGTCGCGGTTTCGCCATGCAATTCGTGGCTGACTTTATGAGTCAAATTGGTATCTTGGATTTTGTCTTAATGTTTTTAATGCTGATCCCGCTGGTGGCTATTTTTGCCTCTATATTGTTGAGTATTTCTATTTATGCACGCAGTTTTAAAGAAGCACAAAGCTATATGGGGCCGTTAGTTATATTTGTGGTTATCCCTGTGATGGTGGCGTTGCTGCCAGGTGTGGAACTAAAGGGCGGATGGGCTTGGGTGCCACTGACCAATGTAGCATTAGCCATGAAAGAGCTGGTTAAAGGCACCATGGACTATTTCCAACTCATTGCGATTTTCGGCTCTACCGCCTTGATAGCGGTGTTACTGCTTGGCTTTTGTGTGTATTGGTTTAAGCAAGAAAAAGTATTGTTTAGGTAAAGGTTGATTTAAATTGTTCTGTCATGCGCCAGCGAACCATATGAGGCTGCGTTTTTGTATTTAAAATATCGACAATTGTTGACTCGTCGGTTGGGTCGCCGGATCTTTGCGTCGGGGTAGGGTTAACGTAGGTAAACATTGATCAGGATAGGTAAGATTATAGTCGTTAATAAACGCCGCTGCTAACCAAGGGGCATCTTTATTATCAGGCATATGGAAGAAAATCGATGGGTTTTTTCCAGCGTCTAACCATGCCTTGATTTTTGTTATCCAGGGCTGGTAGTACTGGGCATTTTGATTGATATTTTGGTGCCCAACAAAGCGTACTATAGGGGCGTTGCCTGTGGCTATAACGTGTGTGGGTACTCTGGGCTTTTTAGCTTGAACTTCGGTTATGAGGGTTCGCTCGGCAGCAGAATATTGACTAGGGTCACAAGCAAATAACGCACGCGTATCCATAACGACTCTATCTGCTTGATGAGTGGCTAATAATTGATTGAGGGCTTTTTCCTCAGCACTTTTATTGAAAAATGCCATATGACGTACTTCAACACTGACATTAACCTTGCTCGGGACTTCCTCAAGAAACACACTGAGTTGGTCAAGATGCATAGGCGAGAACTGTTTCGGCAGTTGCAGCATTATTCCGCCCAGCGTTATGCCTAAATGTGCGATGTTTTCCAGCGCTTCTTTTAGTTGACTATGACACGTACCAAGCTGCCCTGCATGGCTGATTGTCCGTGGTAATTTAATCATAAAACGAAAATCGGCTCCAACATTTTCGCGCCATTTCGAAATGGTTTCTAGGCTAGGCAGGTGATAAAAACTACTATTGCATTCAACACTATTAAACAAACCCGCATAGGCTTGTAACGGCGCGATTTTACTTTTTTTAGGCGGGTACAGGTTGCCGAACCACGCATCATGGGTCCATATGGGGCAACCAATGTTCACTCTGGACATAACGGACATTTAGACTATTTGCTACTAAGCTGTACTTTTGCTGGTAATCATATCACTCATATATTCAAATTGATTCTAGGATGGGTTGTGTGCAATCAGAGTATCGTTAAGTAAATGTCGAAAATTACTTTGGGTTAGCCTCGTATGGACACAGGTTGCTGCGCAATACGAGGTTAAATTTTCGTTTTACACTTTATAGTATTTCAACTTAGTGAGCATGCGCTCCACTATGACTCTTAAATTTTCACTTGCTTGTTTGGTATTTCGCGCAAGTACTGCATTTTCATCACCGGTGGTATGAATATTTGATACCCGTCCACTGATATCCGTTGATGCCTGTTTTTGTTGTTCAACTGCGCTTGCGATTTGAATGTTATAACTCGATATTTTCGCTACAGAACGCAAGACATCATCTACGGCGACGCCCGCTTTTTTGGTACTTTCAACGTTGAGAAGTGAATTATCTTTATTTTGCCCCATCATTTCAGTGGTTTGCGTAGCCCCTTTATGCAGACGCTCGATCATAGCTCTGATCTCTTCGGTTGATTTTTGGGTTCGACTGGCCAATGTACGTACTTCATCAGCCACCACAGCAAAACCTCGTCCATGTTCACCTGCTCTGGCGGCTTCAATCGCTGCATTTAATGCTAAAAGATTGGTTTGTTCAGCAATATTTTGAATCACTTCTAACACCCCTGTAATCTCAGCGCTCGCATTTGAGAGCTCGTTTACCACTTCGGCTGAATTTTCTATTTCACTAGCCTGTCGAGAAATAGAATCAATGATAAGAGCTAACTCCTGAGAGCTGGCTTGTGCTTCTCCGTCTGCGGCTCTAGCAGCATCTTCGGCATTTTTTGCGCTTTGAGCCAAAGATAGCGCGGTAACATTCATTTCTTGAAGTGCTAAGGCCACCTGTTCGGTTTCTGACGATTGCTGTGTAACCAGATCGCTTGCTTGTGAAGATATATGGGTAAGTTCATTTGCTGATTTGAGCAGTTCAGCAGAGGATTCAGTGACGTCACTAACGGTTAGCTGAATACGATCTAATAACTTGTCTAAGCTATTTGACATACGTCCAAACTCATCGGAAGTGGTTGAGTTGAATCTGATGGTGAGATCTCCTTCACCTTCAGCAATATTTTCTATCGCTAGGGTATATTTTAATAAAGGGGCACCGACTATTTTTTTAACCAATACAACCAGAACGATTATAATGACCCCGGCAACTACTAAGGTCATAACTAATATTTTGATGATTTCTGTAAAAATTGCATCGTATATTTCGTCATTTGAATAACCCAAGACAATGTCATATCCCCAAGCCTCGAATGGCACAGTACTGAGTGTCCAAGCTTCATCTTTATTATTAATAATATCATTAAGTAGTGCACTGGATAGATGCTGAGAATGCAAGCGAATGTTACCATTTCCGTCCCTTAAAGCTACGAAGCCGTCATTTAAAATCGTTTGTTTGGCAAGGGCGGCATCTAGCTCTTTTAGATCAGCAGAATACCCTACATACCAAATTCCTATAATCTCGCGGTTTGGTCCAAAG
>TARA_R110002153_G_scaffold124543_3_pt1 | contig 82151 bp, 72 predicted proteins | sample TARA_R110002153 | Tara Oceans TARA_R110002153 (sample SAMEA4398193) | marine metagenome | biome: Polar Biome; feature: [SRF] surface water layer (ENVO:00010504); material: water (ENVO:00002006), including particulate matter (ENVO:01000060) such as... | depth 5 m | reverse complement strand
TACGAAAATAACTATTCGTTACCTGATGAAGAAAAATATGACGGTTTCGAACAAGTCAGCTCTGAGCGCCACGTAGCAGACAACTTAGCAGATTCAATTGACTTACTAGAAGCAAACACAACACTAACGTCCGCCATTGGTGAAGAGTTAATTGCTAACTACTGTGCCATCAAACGTGCCGAGGCAGAAGAACTGTCAGAAAAGTCATCCGATGAAGTGATCTCTTATTACTCATTCTATATTTAATTAGCAAAATTACGGAGAACACCACATGTCACAAACAAATTGGCAATATCCATTTTCATTATCAAAAGATGACCACATAGATCTGTCTTCACTTGATGCGTTTAATGAAGGTGCACCTTTTGAGACATTTGCACGCATGCGTGCCCAAGACTCACTCACCTGGTGTGATGAAGTCGATGGTAGAGGCTTCTGGTCAGTCACTAAACACAAAGATATTCAAAAGTTGAACAAGGACTTCGCTCTGCTGACATCCAGCAAAGGTATTCGCATTGAAGATCAAACAGAAGAAGAATACGAAGCCAGAAAAACCTTTCAGGAAACTGATCCTCCTGAACATACGAAAACTCGACTGATCATGCACAAAGCTTTTGGCCATGCACAAATCGCACAGTATGAAGAGCAAATTAGAAATATTACGGTAGAGCTAGTCGAAAAAGGCTTAAAGCTAGGCGAGTTTGATGCAGTAGAAGAAGTGGCTGCGCAACTACCTATGCGTATGTTAGGTGGGATCCTTGGGGTACCAGACGAAGATTTAGAATGGTTGGTAAAAAAAGGGGATTCTTTAATATCCAACAGTGATCCAGACTATACAGATTTTGTGGTTGATAAAGTCGACACTGAAGAATACCGAATGTTGCCATTTCGTTCTCCTGCCGCCATCGAATTATTCGATTACGCCGATAAACTGATAGAGCGCAAACGAAACGGAGAAGCTGTAGGTATTGTTAACTTGATATTAGAGCCAGACAAAGATGGTAACGTCATATCTGACGATGAATTCAAGAACTTTTTCTGTTTGTTAGTGGCAGCCGGAAACGATACCACTCGATACAGCCTCACCGCGTGTATGCATGCATTGGCAAACCACCCAACACTAATGCAACAGTTAAAAGAAAATATAGGTAACAAAGATTTTTTCCTAAGTGCCACAGATGAATTAATCCGCTGGGCTTCACCTACTACTCATTTCAGAAGAACCGCTACCGATGACTTTGAGTACAAAGGTAAACAAGTGAAAAAAGGCGATAAGGTGGTGCTGTGGTTCTTATCCGCTAATCGAGACGAGGAGATTTTTGGCAATCCCTATGAAATTGATTTACTGAGAAAACCTAATCGTTTCTTGTCATTTGGTCAGGGTGGCCCACATGTGTGTTTAGGTATGTTTTTGGCAAAACTCGAAGTGCGAGTTGTGCTTGAAGAATTGGCAAACCGTGTCAGTAAAATAGAACAAGTAGGTCTACATAGTTATCTGCGTTCAAACTTTATTCTTGGGATCAAAAAACTGCCCGTTAAGTTTGTTAAATAAGGGAACATTATGACTAATCGCTTTAATGTAAATGGGGTTATGGTGTCTGGTGATCACTTCATTCACGGTACACGAGTGGCTTCTGCCGAAACATTTGAAACACGTTCCCCAATGGATTGGGATACCGTTCTAGGAAATGTCGCAAGGGGCAACGAAGAAACCGCTCAATTGGCCATTGAATCAGCCACTACGGCTTTTTCACAGTGGAGTGGCTTATCAGCAAAAGAACGAGCCGTTTATTTACATCGGCTCGCCGATCTGATTGAAGAACATAAAGAACAAATAGCTAACGTTGAATGCAGTGACATGGCTATGTTATTTGAAAGCCTTAACCTACGACTTGTACCACGAGGAGCTGCTAATTTTCGAAATTATGCCGACCTCGCGGTTGAGCATGAGGAAAGAGTCTGGAGTTCCAAGGGCACCTTGAACCGAGTGATCCGCACGCCAGCGGGTCCTGCGGTAATTATCACACCCTGGAATGCACCTTTTATGTTGTCTACTTGGAAGTGTGCGCCAGCACTAGCAGCGGGTAATACTGTTATATTAAAACCAGCAGAATGGTCACCTCTTTCAGCGTCTGTTTTGGCAGATTTAATTGAAAAAGCGGAGTTTCCAAAAGGTGTTTTTAATATTGTGCAAGGCTTAGGTAGTGAAGTGGGTAATGCTTTGGTTAATGACCCAAGGGTTAAACGTATTTCATTCACCGGCTCAGTGCCAACCGCAAGAATAATTGGTAAAGCCGCAGCAGAAAATATTGTGCCTTTTACAGCTGAGCTAGGTGGCAAATCTTGTTTGTTGGTATTTGCTGATGCTGATATCGATGCCGCAGCCAAAAAAGCTGCTGGTCAATTCGATGATTCTGGTCAGGTATGTATGGCTGGCACGCGGATCATTGTTGAGCAGAGTATCAAAGATGAGTTTTTGGCCTTATTCAACAAATATGCAGATCAGCATGTTATGGGCGACAGTCGCGACAGTAAAACCACTATGTCTGCCATGATCCACCCAGTACACGTAGATAGAGTAGAAGGTTTTGTGAATCGCGCTAGAGAAAACGGCGATACCATTTTACGGGGCGGTAAACGCTTTATAGAAGGCAAACTCTGGTTTGAACCCACTTTAATTGCCCCCCAAAGTAACCAATCTGAAGTAGTACAGAGTGAAATATTTGGTCCAGTACTTACTTTCCAAACCTTTGACACTGAGGAAGAAGGCGTAGAGTTAGCAAACTCAACGGTTTTTGGACTTTCTGGAATTCTTTATACCGGAAATAAAGAACGTGCTGAACGTGTTGGCAGATTGATACGAGGCGGTACAGTTTGGGTTAATACTTTCCTAGTAAGAGACTTAACTGCACCTTTCGGGGGCATTGGTCTTAGTGGGTTAGGCCGTGAAGGCGGGCACTATGCGCTTGAGTTCCACTCTGATTTGAAGACATTACAAATACTTGAAGGGTCTGTTAAGTAGCCACTGAATGTTAGTGTTAGCTTGTATTATTCACATTAAACCTCCTCACTATATGCTAATAGGGTGAGGAGGTTTTTTGATTAATATTACCAGTAGTTAATTGTAGGTATAGAGTGTTAATCAATTCTGAGCGTAGTTTCATTACTAATAATTTAATTTTATTTAATATATTGTTTAGCAAGATCTCGCGCTGATTCTGCATAGCTAAGTGTATCAACCCCAATCGCAATAAACGTCGCCCCTAAATTAGCATAGGTTTTGATCATGCTAGGCTCAGTGCTTAACGTACCGATTGCCTTGCCCGCAGCCTTAATTTTATCGGAAGCGATTGAAATAGCTTGTTGTACTTTTTTATGATCTGTTTGACCCGGATAGCCCATTGATGCAGCAAGGTCTGAAGGGCCAATAAAGATTGCGTCGTAACCACTTACTTCTAGGATTTCATCGAGATTATCAATGCCTTTTTGCGATTCAATTTGCAAAATAAGACAAATATTTTCCTCAATATCAGCTCCGTAATTTTCTACGGCTAACCACCTTGAAGAGCGCGCAAGTGCTGCGCCTACTCCACGATTACCTTTGGGAGGGTAACGAGTTGCGGCGACCATATTACTTGCCTGTTCTGCAGACTCAATCATTGGAATGAGAAGATTGTGTGCACCTATATCTAACAATTGTTTGATGTTGGCAGTAGTGCCTTCAACTGCTCGTACTATTGGGCTAACTGGATAAGGTGCCACAGCCTGTAATTGCGCAAGTATGGAGCGCACATCATTTGGACCGTGCTCACCATCAATAAGTAGCCAATCAAAACCACAAGTGGCGGCAATTTCAGCAGTATAAGCGTTAGCCATGGCAAGCCAATATCCGTATTGAGTATCTCCGGCCAATAACCTTGTTTTAAATGAATTCGTTAATTTTTTCATATTATATAAACCGACAAGTAATAGAACCTAATGGCCCGTAATCGCCATGAATGGTATCGCCAGGTTTAACAGCCACAGGTCGAGTAAATGACCCTGCTAACACCACTTCACCGGCTTCTAGACCAATATCAAATTGAGCTAATTTTTGACATAACCAGACAATCCCATTGACAGGATTGTTTAAAACCCCAGCGGCAACCCCGGTTTCTTCAATGGTGCCATTTTTATACAACAATGCTGATGCCCAGCGTAAATCGATATCATTAGGTTTGATAGCGCGACCACCTAATATGATCCCTGCATTAGCTGCATTATCTGAAATGGTGTCCATGACAGTACGAGTTTGTTTTTGCCCTTCGTCCACACCATTATTTCTGAAATCGATAATTTCTAATGCTGGGGTAATATAATCAGTAGCATTAAGAACATCGAAAACCGTTACCGAATGGCCTTTTAGTGGCTGTTTTAGAATAAATGCCAACTCTACTTCAACCATAGGAGTGAGAAAACGTCCAGCAGGTATCTGAGCACCATCCTCAAAAAACATTTGGTCAAATAACGTTCCAAAATCTGGCTCATCTATTTCTGCCTGCATCTGCATGGCTCTAGATGTTAAACCAATTTTATGACCTTTAACTATTTGTCCCTCTTCACTTTTTATACGACACCATTCAGTTTGAATAGCATAGGCGTCTTCAATGGTGATATCAGGATATTCCAAGGAGGTTTGTTTGATTCGTTCAACGTTTTTTTCGGCCTGATGTAGTCGTCTAGCAATGCTATTAATATCTGCTTTTAACAAAAAAAAACTCCTCAAGTATAAGAAACAATAAAAGTAATATTTAGCTATAGTCGTATGTTAAATAACGACACTATGACGCTAATTTGAACCTAAATTGATAGAGTTACCAGAGAAGAAAGTTACTTTGACCGCAATTGCTAAGTGAATTTTTTCTCAACGTCATATGATAGCTTCCACGCTTTTATATGAGAAATTAAAATGACACAAGAATTCCGCAAGATCTTATTAGATGGGTACCCTATTTTGACTGAAAAAGTAGGCGACAGATTAGTAGCAAAAGATGGACGTTCTGTTGCCATCGACGATGCTATTCATTTACCACCTGTCGAGCCGACCAAGATTGTTTGTGTGCACCTCAACTATCACAGCAGGGTAGATGAGTTTATGACTAAACTTCCGCCGACTCCTACTTATTTTCATAAACCATTATCAGCAATGAACACCCATAAAGCAGCGGTTGTTCGTCCTGATCGTTGCAAATACCTTAATTACGAAGGTGAAATTGCCATTGTTATCGGCAAACATTGTAAAGACATCGCACCTGAAGATGCGGGCGAATACATTGCTGGTTATACGGTAGCAAATGACTATGGCTTGCACGATTTCAGAGATACAGATGCAGGTTCAATGCTTCGTGTTAAAGGGTCGGATACTTTATGCCCAATTGGACCTGGATTAGTAACAGGTTGGGATTTCAAAAACAAAATGATCCGCACTTATGTAAATGGAAAAGTGGTTCAAGAAGACAATACTGACAACATGCAATGGGACATGCACTACCTAGTTGCCGATATCGCCAGAACAATCACCTTGCTACCAGGTGATGTACTGCTTTCTGGCACACCTGCTAATAGCCGCCCCGTTTATCCAGGTGACATTTGTGAAGTAGAAGTGGAAGGTTTGGGTAAACTAACCAACCACATTGTTACTGGTCCCGCGCCTATAAGAGAAGGATGTGGTGCCCAACCAACTGAATCAGAAGAAGTAATTTCAACTGCTATGGGCGGTGATTGGGAACACAGAGGCAAACGTGCAGCCACAGGAGAAGGTGCAAAACATTACAAATCTAAAGTAGAGAAATAATATGAATACTCAGCAATTTTACATTAATGGTAAGTGGGTTGATCCTCTTGGGTCACAAACCATCGAAGTGATCGACCCGGCAACAAAAAACGTTATTTGTCATCTACCCAATGCAACACCTATGGATGTCGATGCAGCAGTTATGGCCGCAAAAAATGCATTTAGTAGCTACTCAGCATTGCCCCTCAAAGAAAGAGTGCAACTGTTAGAGGATATTAATGGGTTACTGATTAAACGTAATGATGAAATTGCTGCGGCTATTTCCATTGAGATGGGTGCACCTATAGGTTTGTCAAAAGGGGCACAAGCACCCTCTGGCTCGCAACATTTTTCTGCGATTATAGAGTTAATGAAAACCTACTCGTTTTCTAAAACAACAAAACAAGGTACTTTAATTCGTAAAGAACCCATAGGCCCCTGCGCACTAATCACACCTTGGAATTGGCCAATGAATCAGATTGCGACCAAAGTCGCACCGGCTTTGGCTGCAGGTTGCACTATGGTGTTAAAACCATCAGAAATTGCGCCATTGAATGCCATTATTCTTGCTGAAATTTGCCACGAAGCAGGTCTACCTGCAGGTGTCTTCAATTTGATCCATGGCACAGGTGCAAGTATTGGTAACAGCTTAACTAGCCACAAAGATATTGATATGGTTTCGTTTACAGGTTCAACACGGGCCGGTATCGCTATTTCAAATTCTGCAGCCCCCACTATTAAACGAGTTGCCCTTGAACTGGGTGGTAAGTCTGCTGGCATAGTGCACGGCAATATTGATATTAAAAATGTCGCAAAACAAATCGTTGATTCAGCCATGCTTAATAGTGGTCAATCTTGTAACGCTCTAACCCGTTTATTGATCCCTGCCAATCAATACGATGAACTTAGTAATGAAATTGCCAATTGTGCACAAGCCTTAAGTTTGGGTATGCCAGATACGTCTCCTGATTTGGGCCCTGTGGCAAGCAGCATACATTTTGAAAAAGTCAGACAATACATACAAAGTGGCATGCAATCAGGAGCGACACTTTTGACTGGTGGTTTAGATATACCTGCAGAATTACAGCAAGGCTATTTTGTTAAACCAACAATATTTGGTGATGTCACTGATAAAATGTCGATAGCCCGAGAAGAAATATTTGGCCCTGTGTTGTGCTTAATGAAATATGACAAACTGCCTGATGCTATCGACATTGCTAATGATTCAGAATATGGCTTATCTGGATATGTTTGGTCAGATAACCATCAAGAAGCGGTTGAAATTGCAGACCAACTAAGAACTGGCATGGTACATATCAATGGTGCTGGTTTAGATTCCAATGCGCCTTTTGGCGGATTTAAAATGTCTGGCAATGGCCGAGAATGGGGCGAGTTTGGATTGGACGAGTTTCTAGAATATAAATCAATATATGGTGGGCAATAAGCCCAGACACAGTTAAATCCACTAACTTCATATATGAGGGCACATCCAAGGTGTGCCCTGCTAACCTAAACTAAGCTCAGTCTGACTAGAAAAGCATCTTTGTTGTTGTGTAATCGGATCAATAAACTGCAGCTGTTGCGCTAATAATTGCAGTGGTTTGCTGTAATCCTTTGGCTTATTTGACTGTAACTGAGGATAATAATTGTCGTTTAATAACGGCCAGCCAAGGCTTTGCATATGCACCCGAAGTTGGTGGGTTTTGCCTGTAATCGGGTTTAACTCAAATAAGGCTTTATCGGCTGAATGTTGCAAACACCTAATACGCGAATGGCTGTTGGCTAGGCCTTCGACAATATGCATGACAAATTTTGGTGTTGATTTCTCTATACGGTTTTTCACTTCCCATTGCTGGTTGTATTTCACAGGCTGGTTAACTGTACTGGCAATTGCCTGATAGGTTTTAGTCACTTGATGGGTGGCAAATAAATTGTGGTATTGGGCACGTGAATCAGGGTTAACCGCAAACAACACTAAGCCAGCAGTACCGTTATCAATACGATGTACGGCTTGTAGTTGTTGATTACCGATTTTATTACGCAAACGGTTTTGTAGGCACTCTTCAACATATTCACCTCCAGGCATAACAGGTAAAAAATGCGGTTTGTATGCCACTAAAATCAACTCGTCCTGAAAGACAATTTTCTCCGCAAATGGGATCACTGGCTCACTAGCAACTTCACGATAATAGTAAACTCGTTGCTGCGCCGCAAAAAGTGACTGCGCGTTAATTAAACCGCCATCATGCCAATGCACTTTGCCATCAGCCATACGTTGCTGCCACACTTCACTTGTGATGGCCGGAAACTTGAGAATGAGGAATTCTAGAACAGTCGTAACACCAGGATTGTGCTGAGGTAGGCTGAGCTTGGACGGAGAATTAGCTATAGCCATAATTGCACTCGTAGTTGATCCAATCAGGAACTGTTGATTTAAAGGTTAAATAAGATGTCCATATAAAGTCTAGGGTAAGTCGCTCTCGCCACCTGTGCAAACAAACGCTGAGATCAGCGTTTGTTCATGGCAGATCGACTTACTCAGGTTTCAAATAAGCGATATCATCTTGATCATCCGCACCAAAATCGTAGCCGCCTTCAAAATCATCATTTAATTCATTGGTAACATTGACCGACAGTTCTAATATTTCTGGGATATAAACCGTGACTTTTTTTCGTGACGATATGATTGATTTAAATTCACTAAAATCCAATAAAGCCGATTCTTCAAGATAGGTTTTAGTGCTGGGAGGTTGTTTTTCAGCAAAATTTGTCACACATTGAGCAAACTTTTCAAGCACCAACTTCACATCGGTATTGCTCAAATAAGCAATCAGTTGGTTGTAACGCTCATTATTAAAAACCTTTTCCTGAGAGTCTATCAACATTAGCGCCACTGCTGAGTTGAGCAGTTTCTGCAGCTCAAATTTTAAGTAGTCTTCATCGGTTTCAGGTATGACCACGTTGGCGGCATATTGAGACGATATGTTTCGGTATAAGTTTAGTAACCTTAAGCTGTCTTGGCCTTTTTTGACTAAATCGGCATGTAGTAATGTTATGTCCGAGGTGTCGTTGGCGGCTAGCGCATAAGTGCTGAGTTTAATTTGTTTAAAATATTCGCTCGAAATCAACTTCAAACCTGAGTATTTTGCCCAACCCGCTCTAAAACAATAAACAATACCTTCAGTTTTGATGATCTCTTTAGCTTTTTCAGTACTATTTTCGCAATGGCTTAGCAGCCCAAGATTGATGATCCCTAGGACTATTTCACAAGCTTTTTTAACGTGATCAGCATAAATAATAGATAAATTATCAGAGGCGATCCGCAGCGACATATCTGACAATTGTTGCTTGGTTTTATGTACAAACTCCTCAGAAAAATATCCATCCGCAAGACCATCTTTTAACACCAAAAGGATAAAGGGTTTGTTCCTTAACTCTGCTATTTTCATGACATTATCCTAAAGGGGCGCAAACATATCGTCTGTATCCATTTCTACCGCTGTCACTCGTTGTTTGTTGGCATTATTTTTTAAGGCCGCTTCAATATTGTCTAGAGTGCCATTAGTACTTACGGTCAAAACTTCGTTATAGGATTCTTCATCAAGAGTTTTTATTTTCATAAGCAATTCTTCGATGCTGCCAGAGACTTGTTCTTCATCATGTTCGAGTTCAGAAAAATCATGGCCAATAAATGGCAGAGATAAATACAACAAGCCAAAATCGTCTTGCACTATAGCCTTAAGTATTTCTCGTTGTTTTTCATCATCTTCATTAGAAAGAAATATTTGTGCAAGCAAACTATGGGCTTCGGTTTGGGCGCAAAATAATGATTCTTCGTCCAAGTTTTGCCAATACGAAGGTTCGACATTTAATAATTTTTTAACCGACTCTGCATCCATTAACCAAGTGGCAATAGAAGGTATAGTGGCATCATGCTCACGCACAATTTTAGCAACGGTTAAAATATCCATTTCAGCAAATACCGCTAACATTGCTGTATCACCTTGCTCTGAAGCGATTTTTTCTAATGAGGTCCCCGCTTGTCTACCGCTGTGTTGGGCTTGTTCGGTAATATCGGTAGCGAGAATCAGTGCTTTACTAGTCAAAGGGAATTCCTCAAAAATGCTTTAATGTTATTCATCATAGCCATAGGTTGCATAGGGTTTGTTTGCGTCTTCGTTGTCGTCAATTTCAACATCAACTTCAGGGGGCAAAGGGGTTGCATCATAAGTATTATAAAAATGGATCAGTAACACAGCCGTTTTTAATTCATCTTCTGAATGATTCATTAACTGAGTAATAGTGGCTCTGGCATCAGCATGAACACCCACAAAAGGTTTGACGTCAGCCCACAATGGTTGCTGAGTCATATCTATTTTGGCTAGGTTTTTTGAATCAATTCTAACGCTGCGAGTAATGGCCATGGCTAATTGGTCAACTAAACCAATAAAGACCGAACTGTTTGAGGCTAATTGCGCTGATAAAACTCTTAGATAATTAGTCAAAAAGTCAGGATTTTCTGGATCGCTCAATGATTCCATATTTTCTAAATACATAGAGAAGTCATCCGCTAAATAAGCGGGTATTGATGTTTCAAATTTCATTAAATTGATCCCTACAACAAGGCATTGTGCCAAAAAGAATCAGTGATTTCTCTTGGGTCGGTGATAATAGTGTAAGTGCTCTTAATATATAGAGAGCGCTTTTGAGGATCGGCAATAACTTCGTAAGCTTTTTGAATTAATTGAAATTTTTCTTTTGCCTCTGCAGCGTCATTTCTATCGGGATGGTATTGATTAGCCAGCTTTCGATAGGCTTTTTTAATTTCGGTAGTAGTCGAGGTTCTGGTGACCCCTAATAACTCAAAATGATCCATAAAATATAAGATATTTATTGTGCATAAGATTCAACTTAAAGTGCCGCTATTTTTCTGTCTCCCATTTTACCTTTAGCGCCCTTATATAACAATGCCTGAGTGATACTCATCGATCCTGTAAATTAACACAAGATAGATTAAAAAAAGTGGTTGGGTCATTTTACTATTTGAATAAGCAAATAATATAGCTCTCGGGACGAGAGCTATATTCGAAGGTTTCTGCGGCTATTCACATCAGATATACTGATTAACCTGAATTCTGGTTAGTTAAACCAGTTCGATCATTAATGCTGTGCCTGTGCCTGCGGCTCCACTTGCAGCCACAATTCCTGTGCTGAGGTTTCGTCGTTCTAGTTCATCAAGTAAGGTTGATAACATAATAGTGCCAGTAGCGCCTAATGGATGCCCTAAGGCGATACATCCACCATTAACATTGAGCTTATCATCATCAATTTCTAGTTCTTGTTTACACATAACCATAGTAGCTGCGAATGCTTCGTGGATCTCAAACAAATCAACATCCTTAGAAGTCATATTATTACGTCGCAACAGCTCTTTTGCAGCCGCAACTGCGCCTGTAATCACAGTATAAAGATCGGCATTGGTATTACACATTGCGGTGATTTTGGCTCTGGGAGCAACACCTAGTTGGTTCTGAGCTTCTAGACTACCAATAAGACAAAGGGCAGCGCCATCTGCCATTGAGGGTGAGTTTGCTGGGGTATGTACATGTTCAATATGCTCTAATTCAGGGAATTTTTGCAAATATAGAGCATCAACACCTTGCTCGCCAATTTTGGCAAAAGAAGGTTTCATTTGTGCAAGCCCTTCTAAAGTACTCTGCCTAATGAGCTCATCATCTTTAAACGTGATGTCTTTCACTGAGTTATAGATTGGGACGATTGACTTAAAATAATCATTGTCTCTAGCGTGGGCAGCTCTTTGATGGCTTAACAACGCAACCTTATCGGCATCTTCACGACTCACATTGCATTGTGACGCAACCAAGTCTGCGCCACTGCCCATCATAAACATGCCCATTTTTGAAGCCAATTTTATATCCATAAAGGGACTGGGTTTATCGGCAAACATAGGGGTGCGAGATAACATTTCGATGCCACCAGCCACAACCAATTGGTCGATACCTGTCATGACTTTCATGGCGGCGAAGTTAACCGCATCAATACCGGATGAGCAGTATCGATTAACCGTCAATCCAGAAACACTACTTGGCCAACCGTGGTACATGATTGATGATTTTGCAATATTTCCGGCTTGCTCACCTACTTGTGTGGCACAGCCCAAGATAACATCACCGATATGCTCTGGTTTGAGCCCTGTTCTGTCTTCTAACGACGAATAAAGCGAGCTGAGTAATTCAAAAGGAGAAACATCATGTAAACCTCCTTCAGGCTTAGCTTTGCCTCTTGGCGAGCGAATAAGGTCATAGATGTATGCTTGATTCATACTGATATTCTTCCTAGTTTAATTGCAAAATATATTGAGTATTTGAGACTTTGTATGATTATTTTGTTAGTGGTTGTCTGTACCTATAACAAAAGAAGCGCAAGTTGTGGCACTGCCGCCCAAGTTAAATATGCCGACGTTTTGGGCATTTTCGACTTGGTAATCCGCGCATTGACCCGTGACTTGTTTAAACCCATCTAACATCATGCGTACGCCGGTAGCACCTACTGGATGGCCGAGCCCAATAAGACCGCCACTAGGATTGATAGGCAAGGCACCGGTAAAGTCAATACTGCCATTTTCAATGGCTTTCCAAGATTCGCCAGGTGCGGTTAATCCAAGATGGTCAATTAACATATATTCGGTCATAGAAAAGCAGTCGTGTACTTCAAGTAAATCTAAAGCATGCACATCTGCTAGGCCGGCGCGTTTTAAAGCATCATCAAAAGTACGTTTTACGTGTGGAAATATTAAGCCGTTGGTTTGACTCAGTTCCAACTTGCGTTTCATTAACAAAGGCGCACTGCGATGACCCCAACCTTTTATTCTGGGGATCGCTGATAACTTAATATTGTGTTTTTTTGCGTACTCGGCGGCGTAGCTTTTATTTGCCAGAAACACCACCGCAGCGCCGTCTGTTATCTGGCCGCAGTCTTGTTTACGTAACTGTCCTTCAACAATAGGATTGAACTCATCCTGCTGGCTAAAGCTGTCTGGGCCAAATTGCCAATTACGGGTTTGTGAGTTTGGATTTCGTTTAGCGTTTGCAAAATTAATTTCCGATATACGACTTAAATGCTGGGTATCTAGGCCATGTCGTTGCTGATAATGTTCTAGTAGATCAGCAAATAATCTTGGCCATACATAACGACAATCTTGGGCTTCTTTACCCACCCAAGCCGCCGAGCCTAAATAACCCGCTCCGGTAGCAGAATCGACATTGCGCATCAACTCAATGCCCATTACACATGCTAGTTGGTAATGCCCGGCTTCCAGATCGCGCATAGCACCGAGCAAAGCCATCGAGCCAGAAGCGCAAGCGGCTTCATGTCTCGATGTGGGTATATCCCCAAACGCAGGTTCAGCATGGGAAAAGAACCCATTAAGTTGCGATTGTCCGGTAAATAAATCCGCCACAAAATTCCCAACATGAGCAACATCTACATCCTTAGCAGGAATATTGGTTTGGCTCAGGCCTTGTTGCAAACATGACTCAAACAGCTCGTAAATGCCCATACTTTCTCTAGCCCAATTACGGCTATAGTCAGTCTGGCTGCCGCCCAAAACGTAAATTTCTTGATTATTCATAAATTTCCACGCTTACTTTGAAAACAAACACATCTTATAAACCGACAGCTTTATCACTGCTCACCCAACATGCATGAAATCCAACAGGCACACGCTCGGGTATTTTTAGGCGGCAAATAGGACCGGCACTGATCTTACGAGCATCAAAAATCACCGCTTCGCTGTTACCCGTCTCATTGTCTGTGAGGAAACTAATAAGATAACCATCATCTTCATTTTTAGCATTGTCAGCAGGGGCAAAAGGAGTTTCAGAGCCGCAACTTCCAGCAGGAAATTCATATATATCTTTCTCACGAGTTACATGATCAAATTTAAATATGCCACTGAAATTGATCATTGCATCGGTTGGCATAAGGGTGGAATAGCTGTATCTATATTTCTTGCCTAACACCCAGTCAGCATTGATCATCGGAAACTCAACATTGGTATCATCAAGTTGCTCTTCAGTTGTTTCTCCAGTAGCTAAATCAAAGGTCCATCTATAGAGCTTCACATCTTGCCAAGTACCCGCAGACTTCATTCGTTCTATGACACCATCACCTGGTTGGCGAGGCATAATAGGATCAGGTTGGCGACAACCGTCCATAATGATTTTGCCATCTTCTTCATAGGCATTCACTGTGTGGTACATATAGCAGGCACTGGCATCAAACCATTGAATATCTTGTTGTTTGCCGTGACGTGGGATGACCGCAAAACGACTTGGACGGTCTTTAAAATAATGTAAACCGTGACGACCTTCATTCCAGTGTAAAGGTAGGTCCATCAGAATCGAGTAATTTTCGGTTATGGCCATATCGTGAGGTAATCTTGCTCCTGGCAATGGCACCTCGACGTAATCAGTTAACAGACCGTTTTTGTCCACCACGCCATAAGTTAAGTAGGGTTCTTCCATGTTGTAATCAAAGAACATCAATTCACCGGTGGAGTCATCGACTTTACAATGGGCTGACATCTGTCTTGGTAGTTTACTGTTAAATGTTTCTTGGCCTTCCGTTTCTAAAGTAACCGGATTAACTCTATAAGGAATACCTGTTTGATAGAAAGTCGTCAGCAAAGCGCCATTGTGCCAAACGACATCGGTATTTGAGCCATCTTTGATGGAAAAGTCACTACCACTTCCAGGAGGGGAGTTAGGATCGGGCCTGGGCATCGCATAACCCGGCCATAGTACTTTTTGCGCTTCGCTTTCCATATTAAAATGTTTAGTACGGATCCAACGATTTCTATAACTAGCTTTGCCATTTTTAAAAGACAAAGCGTGTAACATGCCATCACCGTCAAACCAATGGTGCGGTCCTTTACTAGCAAAGCGCGAGTTGGCGCCATTGCGCACATAAACTCCGGTCAAATCGTCGGGCACCTTGCCCTCCAATACAACGAGTTCGTCTTCGGTATGTTCAAACTTTGTTGGCCCTAACGCGCCATGTAAGTATGGGTTCACATTGTGAAAGTGCTCTTCAACACCCGTCCACTCCGGTGTATCCTGTTGTTCATAATCTTTTATCATTTCATTTTTCATAATGATTTCCTTCTTAACTTAATGTCTGATGCGAATAGTTTTCGAAAACCGGATCACGATAGTTCTGAAAGCTTAAAACGTAATACTTTGCCCAGTGGGTTACGGGGGATCTCAGCAACTAAAACCAACTTTTCTGGGAGTTTAAATGACGCAACATGTTGCTGTTTTAAATAGTCAATTATGTCTGCTAAGCTCAAGTGTTTTTCGGGTTTTAAAGTAACAAATGCAGCAATGCGCTCCCCCATAATTTCACAGGGATAGGGAGCAACCGCCACATCTAAAATAAACTCATGGGCGCTTAACAAGTTGTCTAGTTCCGCTGGCGCAATATTCATTCCACCGCGTATGATCAAATCTTTACAACGCCCGATAAATCGATAAAACTGCGGATCTTCTGACGATATTTGAAACAAATCACCTGTTTTGAAAAAACCATCTGCCGTAAAGGATTCAGCGGTTTTTTCGGGAGCTTTATAATAGCCATCGAATACACCTGCACCTTTGATTTGAAGTTCGCCGGGCTTGTTCATTTCGCTAATTTGCTCACCTGATTCTAGGTCAACGATACGGGTTTCCAATAACTCACTGTCACGAGGAAATAATCTTGCTCTTTTTTCTGCACTAGAGGTTTCATTGGGTCCACAGAGTAAACTCACCCCTTCATTTGATCCGAAATGGTTGACAATTTCGATCCCAAACAAATCTTTGTAGCCTTCAACCATCCATACATCTAGGGGAGCAGATCCTGAACCAATTGCTCGGATACCGGAAAAATCGATGGCATTTTTTAGCTTTTCGTCTTTTAACAAGGCATTAAGCAAAGCCGGGGGGGCTAGGGTGTAATTAACTTTTTCAGTCACAATTTGTTGTAGAAAAACCGGTAAGTTTAATGGGTGATGCAGTACTAACTTGCCACCACTGTATAACCAGCTTAAAAACATACCTCCAATTGAGGCCATATTAATCAATGGAAAAGGGTTGAGTAATGTTTCATTGTCTTTAATCTGATTACCTAAATAGGTCGCCTTTCCAACCGCTAACCATTGATTGTGACTACGGGGGACGCCCTTTGGTGTTCCTTCTGTGCCTGACGTCCAACAAATCGTCATTAAATCATCAGCACCAATCATGTTGTGTTCACAATAATCTGAGTAGCGGCTAGACGCTGAAGATTGCTCAATTGCTGTAGTCAGATCAAAATCAGCCTCCCCTGCCCCCCATAAAAGTATTTTCGGCGGACAACTATGCATAGAAGACAGCTTGATGCTGCTTTTCATTCTTTCTAACAAAGAGGTTTGCTTAAATTTAGGTGTGGCAACAATGGCTGCGGGCTTTAGAATATCGATAATCGCAGTTAGCTCGTTTTCCTGATACTGAACCGGCACTGGACTGACAATAATGCCTAAGCGTGAAGCGGCAAGATAGATATATATTAATTCCACTACATTGGGCATTTGTACCAATAAAATGTCGTCTTTACCCAAGCCATTTATCAAAAACACCTCAGTTAACTGGTTAATTTTATCAGCAAGCTCTTGGTATGTTAGCCGCAATGGGGCATCACCCGTTAAGTCGGTTTTATCCGCTGGATCAACTAAAGCGATGCGTTCAGGGAAACGATTTGCCGTTTCATAAAATAAATCATGGAGCCTACGTTCACCCCACTCCCCAGTGTTGTGATATTGAGTTAATCTATTTTTGTCGCTGATTATCATATTATTGTTCCCCTTTTAACTTGCTCAGGTTCTTGCTTTTGCTGGGTTAACAAAGCAGATAAAGACTCTTGATATTCATTTTTTAACTCTTCAACAATCTCGGCAATGGCTTGAACTGCAGTTGAGCTACCAACACCTTGGCCGGCGGCCCATATATCTTTCCAGCGTTTGTTTTCAGCCCCTGATGCACTAGCAAAATCAATTTTTCCTTTATCAGGCATATTGTCTGGGTCATAACCTCCGTTTGCCAAAGACTGACGTAGCCAATTGGCTTTGACCCCTGTAATTGCATCAGAAATGACAATATCCTCTGAATTTGATACCACCACCATTTGTTTATACTCAGGCTGACATAGGCTTTCAGTGGTAGGAATAAAACGTGTCCCTAAATAGGCGATATCTGCCCCCATAGCTTGTGCTGCTAATACGGCTTGACCGGTTCCTATACCTCCACCTAAAACTAGTAATCCTTGCCACCACTTACGTATTTCTTGTACAAACACAAAAGGTGAAAGATAACCAGTATGCCCACCAGCCCCGACACTCACTAGCACTAAACCATCGACTTTTGCTGCGGCCGCTTTTTTTGCATAACTAGGATTTATAACATCGGCTAATACTATGCCGCCGTAGCTATGAACTTGTTCAACTAAAGCTGCAGGACTGCCGAGTGCAGTAATAACAATAGGTGGTTGGTGCTTAAGGATCACCTCAAAGTCTGCTTTACCTCTAGCATAGGACGGGTGCACGATAAGATTCACGGCCCAAGGCGTTGTAATATTTTGACTCGCCAAACGGCTTTTAATTTGTCCCATCCATTCGTCTAGTATTTCTGGTGTGCGCGCATTTTGAGTAGGGAAACTACCCACAATTCCTGCCCTACAAGCATTAACAACCATGTCTGGCCCAGAAATTAAAAACATTGGAGCCTGCATAATTGGGATGGCTAATTTTTCAAGCAGTGGTGTTGATAATGTCATAAATAGTATTCCAATTTTACTTGGGTTAAATGCACAACTCCAAAAATGAAGTTGTGCATTTGTTTATAGATGCTTAAAAGTTATAGGTCAGCTCAAGTGCGACACTTCTTGGACGGTCATAAATACCATAATATGCCACGCCAGTTCCGGCCGTGAGTGTGGTTGAAAAAGGTAAAGAATTTGACAGAGTCATGACTCTCTCGTCGGTTATATTATTGGCAATAAGCGCCACTTGCCATTGATCATCATAATCAGCTAATGCAACACGTAATCCCCACCTAGTGTAGCTATCTTGTACTGTGTTTGGGTCAAGGGTGACACCAGCATTGTACTCGTCGCTATATTCCATATTGAGGCCATAAGTCATATAGGCCCAATCACCAATATCTTGTTGATACTGCAATCTTAGACTTCCTGTAAGTTCAGGGGTATAAATGGCTCTTTCACCTGAGAGATTACACAAACCAGGTACAGTTGAGCTTAATACCTGGTCAGGCAATACCAAATCTGGCGCGCACTGGGCAATATCAAAGTCGCTATATTCAAAGTCTAAATAGGCTAATGATCCCGTTAGAACCAATGCTTCAGCGAGTAACCAACGTCCGTCTATTTCTATTCCTTTGGTTTCAGCTTTGGCGGCATTTTGCACATTGAAACCTACAACTCCATCAAATTGAGTAATTTGCAGATCTTCATAGTTAGTAAAAAATGCAGCGGCGTTTATTTCAAGAACGCCAAAACCAAACTTACCACCCAATTCATAACTGGTTGCTTGTTCATCTTCGAATTCAAAAGAACCTGGGTTGACTGGATTTTCAGGGTAACTATTTGAACGTATATCAAAACCGCCACCTTTACTGCCTTGGGTATAAGATGCATATAACATTGTGTCTTCGTCGATTTCATATTGAAGATTCAATAGTGGATCAAGTTGAGATTCTTTGCGATTACCTTCTAATTCGTGGGCATAAATTTTTATCGCACCCATAACGACTTCAAAACCAGCTTGAGGACCAAATGCAGGTGAACCAGGAAACAATCCGTCAGCAGGAATACCACTGGTATTCTCACCAGGTAAATTGAGTACTCGGTGGGCATCTTTTTCTTCTTTGCTATACCTTGCTCCAGCGGTTAGCGATAACTTTTCAGTAATTCGCCAATTCAACTGTGCGAAGGCTGAAAACACATCTGAATCTTGCGAATAATCTCTATCCCAGCTGCCGTTAACAACAGGCGCAAATGCTGGATTTGCAGCAAACGTACTGCCAAATAGCACGTTATCGTAGGTGATGAGTTCATTACCTTGTAAATAAATACCTGCGATATAATCAAAATCACCATCAGTCGGAGATGCAACTCTAAGTTCTTGACTCCATTGCTTAAAACTTTCTCCTTGCACAGAACCATCAAATAAATCCAGCGCCGTATAATCAACGTCTATGAGTTCATCAGTGGTGTATTTTAAGTAGGCTGTGGTTGACGTAATAGTGTAGTCATTGATGTCATAATCTACTTTCAGCATCAAGTTATCGACTTTATTATCGCTCTCTTGACCGTTATTTTGCGACTTGTAATCTTCGTCGGTTTCAACATAAAGTCCGCCTGCAAATATGGCTGAATAGGTACCAATAGGAGAGTGATTTTCAATGGCTCTTCCTGCCGTATCAAAAGTAGAAGATTCTGCTTTTAACAATATGTTTAAATTATCGTAGTCCCACTCGAGCATCCCTCTTAAATAAAGCTGATCTACACCCGGTTCCATGCGGTCTAAAGTGACGTTTTCAATCCAACCGTCCATTTCACGATAGGACGCTACAAATCGTCCGTTCAAGTTTTCTGTTAGTGGCCCAGATATCACACCAACGGTTTTAAATTCTTCTTGTTCAAATTCATATAGAGTCGTAATTGATGCTTCAAAATCATCAGTAGGTCGAGCTGAAGATAAACTTATTGCACCTGCAATCGCATTTTTACCAAATAATATCGGTTGTGGACCACGTAATACCTCTACTCGCTCTAAATCTACCAGTGGTAATTGGATGAGCTGGTCACGACCGTAGTAAACTTCATCAACATACATGGCAACGGATTGTTCAAAACCTTTGTTACCACCAGAAGATATGCCTCGAATACCAATTTGATTAGTAATTCCCGACTTGGTTATGGTGAGGTTAGGCACTGAAGTGGCCATATCTGTCAGCGAGTTCATATTGCTATTTTTTAGTAATTCACCAGAGATAGCACTGATAGAAATAGGCACATCCTGCAACCCTTGCGCGCGTTTTTGCGCTGTTACCTCTATCACTTCTAACGATAGTTCTGAGTTTGATTCGTTCGCTTCTTGCGCTATCAAGTTAAAACTACTTCCCATCATCAACGCTGATATATAAATGGCTATACGCTTTTTTTTATAATTTTTTGGCATCGTCTGCTCCTGAACATTCAGTACTAAAGTATACGTTTAGACTTTACTTATTTAAGGTCTTATAACGCAAGTCGTAAAGACTGCAAACCTTATATCCAAGGGTCTCTTAATGCAAGCTTTATTGTTAACATTTTGTTGTTAAAATGTTTGGTTATGTTTTTTTGAAACACACAGCTATTTTATAAGCAACTGATTTAAAACAATTAATCATATTGTCTATTTATGTACCAAGGTTGCTGGTTAAAAATCGCGAGGCAAAAAGCAGGTCTAGACTCACGCCCAGACACACTATTAGTTTGATTAGTTTGAGGTAAACCCACAGTTATTTAAGAGGCTAACTTAAGGTAAGAATTAAAGAGTTTTAAATACGCTCATTAAAAAACTTATATGACACCTCTTTCTCGAAAGCCTGTTATTTGACTTGGGTCAAATCCAATTTCATTTAAAATTTTATCGGTGTGTTCTCCCAAGGTAGGGGCCCGTTTAAATTCACAAGTCTGGGATTTGGAATAATTAATTGGATGGTTAACAATAGGCGCAGCATCTGGGCTATTTGGATAATCAATGGATTGAAATAGTTTGCTTGCCACTACATGTTCATTTTTTAAGGTTTGTGCAGGTGTTAATAACTCTCCCGCGGGTATGCCAGCTTTTGATAACTCAGCTAAGGCAGACATGTTGTTATGTTGTGCGCACCACTGCTCCATACGTTGGCTAATGATATGTCCATGATCCCCTCGTCCTTGATCGCTAGCGTACTTAGGATCGTCGAGCCACTGATTTTCTTGCAATAAATTGCACCAACGTTTGAAAAGACCTTGGCCAACCACTTGAACAGATAACCAACCATCTTGGGTTTTAAAGGTATCGGTGGGAGCATTAAACTGACCACGAGTGCCACTTCCTTGGCGATTTTTTTGGAGCATAGACTCCTCAATTAATGCCGCATTATTAAAGGTTAATGCGGTACTCAGTAAGCTGCCCTCTACAATCTGGCCTTCACCGGTTTTCATTCGATGCATGATAGCGGCTAGGGTGCCAAAGGCACTAAGGGAAGCGGTCCCAAAATCACAATAGGGTGCAAAAGATTTGGCCGGATGACCTTCAGTTCCGCTTAAATGCATGCTGCCAGACATGGCTTGGGCAATGGTATCAAACCCCCCTCGTTCGGCGTAGGGACCCAATGAGCCAAACGCGGTATTTAAGGTTAAAATAATACTGGGGTTAATCGCACATAATGACTCGTAATCTAAACCCATTTTTTTTAATGCTTGAGGCGGTACATTAACTACCACTACATCTGCAGTTTTGACCAAACGTTTTACTATATCTTGGCCTTCTTCGGTCATTGGATTTAAGGTCATGGACTGTTTGTTGCGACCAATTTGCATGTGGTAAGCCCCCTCACCATCGGAGGTGACGGGTACCGTATAGCGGTCTTCCCCACCAGAAGGTTTTTCTATGCGTATAACATCGGCCCCTAAATCGGCCAATAAGGTAGCGCAAAAGGGTCCAGCTATGTATCGGCCAAAATCCAATACACGTATGCCGCTCAGTATTTTATTCAATGGTACTACTCCTAAACGGGTATTTATGATGTATAAGTAAGCAATTCAATCTCAACTCGTTCAGTTGGCACGCTCAAGCACCGTGACAACTGTTGCGGCTTCTTCGGTTTCATAAAAACCACCACCATTTTCTGCCACAGCTATCTTACAATTCGCCACTTGTCGTTGACCTGCTTCGCCTCTTAGTTGTGTCATTAACTCATGTATTTGCATGATACCCGTCGCACCTACAGGGTGCCCTTTGGAAACTAGACCACCAGAAGGGTTTACCGGCACTTTGCCGCCCAGTTTAGTTTGCCCCATTTCAGTAAATACGCCGCCTTCGCCTAATGGACACAATAATAGGTTTTCGATTTGCTGTATTTCGGAGTAGGCGGTCGCGTCATGCACTTCAACCACGTTTATTTCGCTGGGATCAATCGAGGCTTGTTCATAAGCTGCAGTGGCAGCCACCCGGCCAATGTGGCGCTCAAATTCATCAGGTGCTCTGTTTGAACCACTTGCCAGGCTAATTCCGCGAATTTTAATGGCCCGTTTAGCATTAAGTTTTGCCAAACCTTTTGCTGAACACACCACAGCTGCCGCCCCGCCATCAGAGATGGGCGCACACATAGGTAAGGTAAAGGGCCAACTGATAAGTCGGCCATTAAGTACTTCATCGACCGAATAGTCTTTTTGATATTGGGCCATAGGATTCATGGTGGAATGCCAATGATTTTTAGCCGCGGCAATAGCAAACTGCTTTTGTGTGGTACCAAAACGTTGCATATGTAAACGTGCTTGAGCAGCATAACTATCCATAAAAAAGCTTTTTTGCCCGGTATCGAGCAATCTAAACTCTTCGGGTATTTCCTCTATGGCTTGCTCTGAAACCATATTTTGAAATTCTTCTAGTCTATGAATATCGGTGCCACCTAAAAATGCTCGAAACATAGCATCACGTTTTTCAGGGAAAAACATTTTTTCAGCGCCAACCACTAAGGCAATATCACACATTTGTGCCCGTATATGAGCAACCGCTTGCAGTAAGGCAGTTGAACCAGAGGCGCAAGCGTTTTCCACATTGGTGATGGGAATACCTTCAAAGCCCATAGGCCGCAAGGCACATTGGCCTCTAATGCCATTTTGCCCTTCTAGTAGTCCTTGTCGTGTATTTGAAAACCACGCAGCTTGAATATCTTGTTGCTGAGCATCGGCATCGTTCAAAGCCAGTGAAACTGCTTCATGTGTTAATTGTTTAACACTTTTATCAACAAATTTACCCAAAGAGGTCATGCCAATGCCGGCAATAAATACATCAGTCATTAATTTTACCTTTTATGATGAAAGTTAAAGAAAATATCCAGCCTGATGGCTAGACCATTCTCTTTCTTTGTACGATCCGAAAACGATTGGTGACAAAGGCCAAGTCCGTTAAACAGGCGTTGCCCGCAGGATTCATACCTGTTACATGGTAATCACTGTAAGCTGCCGCAAAGTTAATTGGCATGCCCATTAAGTTACAAGCCACCGACGCACCAGCATCGTTGTATGCGTCTTGGGCTTTTTCTAAAAAGGTTTCATCGGTAGAGTAAACATGAGAAGTGATCGCTCCGCATTCTCGGGCATTTTTAGTTGCTTCGGCTAAGCATTCATTCGCATTATCACTTTTGATAATGAAGGATATGGGTCCAAATAATTCTTCCCGGTAATACTCTCGTTGGTTTTCAGTGACAGCAATGATGAGTGGTGTTGCTGTGCGAGCATTGGGATAACCAGGATTTTCATAGGGCTTCGACTGCCTTAAGATGCTGCCAATATCATCCCCTATTTGCGTAAAACGGGTAATAGTGTTGTAGATGTCTTCCGTCACTAAGGTGCCACACAAAAATGCCGCATGTTTAGGATCAGCAAGTAGCGTATCAACCTCAGTCACTATCGCTTGTGCCAAATCATCAAAGCTAACGGACTGCCCATTAACAGTGATCCCTTTAGCGGGAATATGAATATTCTGAACACTAGTACACATTTGAGCTGAAGCCTGACATAACGACTGAGCAATGGCAGTCGCCATTTTGGCTAAATCATTAGTAGATTCAATTACAACCGAGTTACAGCCGGCTGTTTCGGTATACACCAGCGCGTCCTGACAGTTCTTTTCTATCCAGTTTCCAAAAGTTGGACTACCTGTAAAATCAATAATGGCGGTGTCTGGATGGTTGAGTAATGCCATAGTGGCAGGTTCTTCACGGGTATCGGCGACCATAGTGACTAGATTAGGATCGAATCCAGCCTCGTTTAATACTTCTCTACATACACTTACCATTAATGCCACGGGCAAAATCGCACTGGGGTGTGGTTTTAATACCACTGGATTTCCGGTTGCTAAACTGGCGGTTAATGCGGGATAGCCATTCCAAAGCGGAAAAGTTGCACAACAAACCGTTACACTGACACCACGAGGCTTAAGTCGATACTCTTTGAGCAAATTAGCGTCACCAGCAGCACCAAAACTGCGAGTCCATTTAGCGGTTTGTGGAACGTCCTGCATTGCTTTATAAGCGTAAGCGAGTGCTTCTAATCCGCGATCTAATGCGTTAGCGCCACTGCCCGCAAACGCCATAATGTAACTTTGACCAGCGGTATGCATAGTTGCATGTGCATTCTCAAATAGTTGTTTAGAGCAGCGATCTAATATTTCCATACAAATACCCACTCGCGTATCAACCCCGGCGTTAGTCCAGGCAGGTATGGCTTTGTTGATTTCAATATATAAGTCTTCGACATCAACCTTAGGGTAAGTGATACCTAGCGGCTCGCGAGTGTAAGGTGAAACCTCAGCCCCCGTTCTACCTTTTTCGCCGGGTAATTGCATAGGGTAATCTTTATTCAACATGGCTTCGAAACGCATCTTTCCTTGTTTCGGAACATCATTACCATGGATTTTACTGCTCGGGCTTTCAGTGTAAGCAGTCCAAGAATAACGATGTCGGCAAGCATCGAGGGCTTTATTTAATTTGGGTAAATGCTCTTTGAACCAATGGGTCACAATGTAAGTCTCACAATGAAAGTTATTATTTTGTTAAATTATCAGTGAACAAAGTGTTTATCAAGTTTTATTATGAGACTCACTATGTTTTGGGTAACAGATGGGATAATATTTATTGATGAACATAGAAAGCCAAATAGCATCAAACCCTGTCGCCAGAGCACTGAAAATAGTTGGTGATCGTTGGACCATACTTATTTTACGTGATGCCTTTTTAGGCCGTCATAAGTTCAGCGAATTTAGGGAATACAGTAAAATCGCCAGAGGTACTCTGACAAATCGTCTGGAGTTTTTGATTGAGCACGAAATATTACACAAGGTGCCCTATTCCCAATCCCCTCCTCGTTTTGAATATAAGCTCACGCCCAAAGGACTGGCCTTATATCCTTGGGCATTGATGGTATGGGAATGGGAAACACACTGGGGCAATCACTCGGACTCCAATATGCCGTCTGTGCTCATACACAATGTAGATGAGCAACATACCTTAAAACCCATTTGTATTTGTCGACATTGTCAAAACGAAGTCACCTATAAAGATGTTGAGCGGGTACATGATCACAACGTTGCAGATATTCCAGTTAAAAATGTAGTTGATACCATCAGTGCTCAGCGCCGTTCACGGGGTAATACCGTATCTGATTCTGATTATAGACTTGGTCATATAATCGAAATAATAGGCGATCGTTGGAGCACCTTAATAGTGGCAAGTGTTTTTTTAGGTTTGAGTCGTTATGACGATTTTCATCAGCAGTTGGGTATAGCCACTAATATCTTGGCTGACAGACTTAAACTGATGGTTGATTTAGGTGTATTTACTCGCAATATTTACCAAGAATCACCGCCACGTTATGAATATAAACTCACTGATAAAGGCGAGTCGTTATACGGCATGACCTTAGCGATAAGACAATGGGTATTAGATTATTTCCCCCCAATGGAGCGCACCTTCAAACTTATTCACAGTGCCTGTGGTAATGACCTTGATGTGGATGTAATTTGTGCTGAATGCTTGCATAAACCTCAGACTGAAAAAGTGCATTTTAGTAGTCAATAACAGCTAACTTAGCCAATATACATTAGCTAAGTTAGGGGGTGCTTATATATCCATTATTAGCTGGGAATAAGTAAACGTTTGAGTACTTTCCCCACTGGGGATTTAGGTAATTCATCAATCACATTGATAACTTTCGGAATTTTATAGGCCGCAAGGTTGTTTCGACAATGCTCAATAATAACTTCTAATGTGACGCTTTTATCTTGTAACACCACAAAAAGTTGCACAGCTTCACCGGTATTTTCTGACTTACTTCCGATAGCAGCACACTCTTGCACACCATCAATAAGGTTAACTACTTGTTCTATTTCCGCTGGATACACATTAAATCCTGAGACAATAATCAGGTCTTTTATGCGATCAACTATATACACAAAACCGTCTTCATCAATGGTGGCAATATCTCCTGTGGCCAACCAACCATTCTGTAACGCTTCGTTAGTTGCACTTGGATTTTGCCAGTAACCCTGCATGATTTGATTGCCTTTTAAATGCAACTCACCTTTTTCGCCTACATTAAGCTGCTGCCCTTTATCGCCAATAATTTTTAGCTCTATTCCGGCTACGGGTTTACCTACCGAACCTAAACGCCGACAGTTATCTCCTCTATTAACGATAACACCGGCCGATGATTCAGTTAATCCATAACCTTCGTTGATCTCGCAAGCTGTTAAATTGTGCCATCGCTTGGCTATACTTAAATCAAGTGCCATACCTCCTGACAACGTAAACTTTAAACCAGAAAAATCTAATTTCTGAAATTGTGGGTCATGACACAAAGCATTAAACAAGGTATTGATACCAACAAACAAGCTGAAACGGGTATTCTCTAAGGCGCTTGAAAATCCTTTGAGATCCCGAGGATCACTTATAAGAATACTAGTTACACCATAAACAACGCCTACTACTATATGCGCAACAAAAGCATACACATGATATAGCGGTAAAGGCGCTACAAATATCTCGTTTCCCGACTCAAAAACGTTAGTAGCGTTCCAAAAACCTTGCGCCGCGCTAATAAGATTATGATGCGTCAGCACTGCCCCTTTAGATAAACCAGTGGTACCACCGGTATATTGCAGCAAGGCCATATCGTTGGCATGGGTAACCACAGGCTGAAATTTGTGTTGACTACCTAGGTCCAGAGCACTTTGATAATCAAGGGCTTTGACGCTTAGCGTTTCAAGGTTTGGCTGTACATTAGGCAGATAAAAAAGCGCAGAAATGTCTGTTTCATCTAACAAAGGTGAAACTAACTCCAAAGAAGAACCCAGCAATACTAATGCTTTAGCGCCAGAATCTTTATACATATGCGCCAGTTCATTTTTTGTATACAAGGGATTAACGTTGACAACAACTAAACCCGCTCGCAATGCTCCCCAAGTCACAACTGGATAGGCAATACAATTAGGCAGTTGCACTGCTATCCTATCGCCTTGCTTAAGATTTGTGTTGGCTTGCAGATAGGCGGCAAAGTTTCGCGAATCTTGTTCAAGCTCAAGGTAAGTCAAGCTTTGTGCGCCACATTTGAATGCCAGGTTATCTTTAAATTGATTACAGCCTTTATCAAAGAACGATTGTAAAGTGTCAGATACAGGCAGAGTTGTGCTATCAGTTTTCATTATTATTACCTTAATATATATAAAGGTGGAAAAACGATGTCAGCGACTAGAGTAGCTCGCTGACTGGGCTTTATTAGAACTGTTCGGAAGGCATTTCCATTAAACTGGCTGCCCCCGACTCTATAGTCAGCTTCAAAGTCGCAGTGCGCGGTAAGATACGCTGGAAATAAAAACGAGCGGTATTCACTTTACTCAAATACAGATCTTTGTCTTCACAACCTGCTTCAAGTTTTTCAAATGAAACCTTCGCCATCCTGGCCCAAAAGTAAGCCAAAATGGTGTAACCAGAAAACATTAAAAAGTCGACAGACGCCGCGCCTATTTCTTCTGGATCACTGGCGGCAGACTGCCCCACGGTATTAGCTAATGTTAGCCATTCAGTGGTTGCTTCACTAAGAGGTTGAGTAAACTCTTGCATACTTGGGTTATCTTGCAGTGATTGGCAAAATTCAAAAATAATAGCGCTAAAATTAGTTAATAATGCACCTTTGGAGCCTAAAACCTTTCTACCGATAAGATCAAGGGCTTGTATGCCTGTGGTGCCTTCGTACAAGGTTGAAATACGGCTGTCTCTTTGGTTTTGTTCCATCCCCCATTCTCTTATATAACCATGTCCACCAAATACCTGAACACCATGATGAGCAGCCTCACAGCCCAACTCAGTCATAAACCCCTTGCAAATAGGTGTCAGTAACGCCAGTAGTTGTTTCGCTTGGGCTTTGGACTCGTCCGACTTGGCGTGTTCTGATAAATCTAATTGCTGTGCAACATAATAAGAAAAAGCTCTAAACCCCTCAGCAAAGGATTTAATAGTAAGCAATAAACGGCGTACATCTGGGTGTACAATAATGGGATCAGCAGGACCATCAGGATTCTTCGGCCCGCTGAGTGAGCGCATTGCTAACCTTTCCTGTGCATAAGGAACGGCACCTTGATAGGCCACTTCAGAATGAACTAACCCCTGTAAAGCCGTGGTTAAACGAGCTGAATTCATAAATGTAAACATGGCCTGAAGACCTTTATTAGGCTGACCAATGAGATAACCCGTTGCGCCATCAAAATTCATAACACAAGTCACAAAACCATGAATACCCATTTTATGTTCTATCGAACCACAGTTAACGCCGTTTCTTGCGCCTAAGCTGCCGTCTGTATTAACAAGAAATTTCGGCACGGCAAAAAGCGAAATACCAGCACTGCCAGCTGGCGAGTCGGGTAAACGCGCAAGTACGATATGCACAATATTTTCTGCCATATCGTGATCACCACATGAAATGAATATTTTTGTGCCACTAAGTTTATATTCATTATTTTCGGTGGGCATAGCTTTGGTTTTCAGTTGCCCCAAGTCAGTACCACAATGGGACTCAGTTAAACACATAGTGCCTGTCCACTGACCACTAACCAAGTTAGGTAAAAACGTATCTTTCAATGATTCGCTACCGTGACTGAGCAGCGTTTTTATTGCGCCGTCTCGCAACCCTGGATATCCAGACCAAGCGACACACGCACTACAGACAAGTTCACTAACAATAATATTCATCGACTCAGGAAGACCTTGGCCTCCAAATGATTCAGGCATAGCTAAAGAGGGCCAGCCTCCTTCGCAATATTGTTGATATGCCTCTTTAAATCCAGGTGGTGTTGTGACGCCATCGGCACTCCAAGTACAGCCGATTTGGTCACCGATTGGGTTTAATGGCGAAATCACATTTTCAGAGAATTTTGCGGCTTCTTCAATTATGGCTAGTTGAGTCTCAGCATCTATTTCAGTACTCGTATTCAACAGTTTGTAATGGTCAGAAAAACCAAGTAAATCATCCATTACAAAACGTATATCACGTAAAGGGGCTTTATAGGCCGGCATATTTTTGTTCTCCACTGCATAGAATTAAAATGACGAGCAAGCAATTTCATTGCTCAAATGGCTAGTGTCAAATCATAAGTTCGCTAATGAAAGTTACAATAAATCAGTGAGTCCTATAAGACAAGTATCTTGTTAAAATTAAGTGAATTAATATTAATGTTTCAAATCATGTATTTTTTAATTGAGAAACTATGTGCTTAAAAGCGCAATAAATTGTGCAAAGTTATCGGCTTATTTACGTTGAAGGTACTAAATAACCTAATCAAACAACTATTTGGTTCTAACTAATTGTTTTTATTATGGTTACTTTAGATGGCGTGGCACGTTTTAATCCGAACTTAGATTATTTACCTGGAGAGTTTGCGGCAATGTATATTGATATACAGGAATTTATTAGTGCTTGTTCAACTTTGCGAATTTATGTTAAGTGCGTAGTTTCCTACCATAATCTTCCATTCTTTTACTAACTCAGCTCTTTCCAAGGGATCTTTGGTGCTCCAAACGAGTACCGCCATAGCATCACCAACAGCCACAGATACGCTTACTCTTCGTTTGACTGTATCCTCACATTGGGATTTATCATGACGTCTAATGTGGGCAACAATGGCTTCAATAATTCGAGCATTAATTTTTTCATTAACAATTAGAAAAGCTTCGCTGTGCTGACTAAGAATAATCGTTCTAGCCGTATCTTGATGACGCTCATAAAATGCTAAACTGGCATCTATCATATCTGTGGTCAATTCGAGTAGATTGCTTGATCCAGACTGCTCTAGGGTTTCGAGGATTGTAAGATAAAGTTTGTTCATCACACGCTCTATTAATGCAATCTTTATCATTTCTATATTTGGAAAAAACTGATAAACGGATCCAATCGCAATGCCAGCTCGAGCCGCTACAGAATGAGTACTAATATCATCAGCGCTATTCTCAGCCATCATCTGTGCTGCACAATCCAGTATTTTTTCTACTTTTTCTATTGAACGCTTTTGTTTTGGAATGCGTCGAGCATTACTTGGTTTTTTCATGGCTGGTAACTGCATATCCGTCTCAGTGATATATCACTTAATGGGTAAGTTTATCTCACTCCTTATCTGTAATCACGACAAATAAAGCCTGAATATTCTAAAGCACCACCAGTGATATAACACCATGTTTAGAAACCAGTTCCTCCGTTACTTCAAGATCTAATTAGAAGGTTGCTAACCACACAAGGTTAAGACAAAAGATTACCCGATAAAACTATAATAGTTTGCGCATAATATTCAGTTTATTGCTGCTGTAAGGAGGATAACGCAAGCTTGGGTCTAGTAACGTACCGCGTCTCATCACACTTTTGTAGTGACTAAACGTTTCAAACCCTGCCTTACCATGATAACTACCCATTCCGCTATTTCCTACACCGCCAAATGGAAGGTTAGGATTTGCCATGAACATAATGCCGTCATTAATGCACATGTTTCCAGCAGTGGTAGAATTGACCACTTCTTTTTCTAAAGCTCGATTTTTAGTGTAGAGATATAATGCAAGAGGAAGCGGACGACTATTCACTAATGCAATAGAGTCTTTGATATCGTCAACGATACATATAGGCAAAATTGGGCCAAATATTTCCTGTTGCATCAATTCACTAGCAGGATCGGGATCCTTGACTATGGTGGGAGCGAAGAATCTCTCATCTTCATCGTATTCGCCACCAAAAACTACATCTTGCTTATCTAGGTAGCTGGCCAGTCTGGCAACGTTGCGCTTGTTTACAATACGTCCATAATCAGGGTTAGACTTTATATTGTCACCGTAATAAGCCTTTAACTTTTCAGTTAATGCGGCAATTAACGGATCGGCAAACTCACGCTCAACAATGACATAATCAGGTGCAACACAGGTTTGCCCTACGTTTAACCATTTGCTCCATGCGATCCTCGCTGCTGTTGTGTCTAAGGACGTATTTTTATCAACAATACACGGACTTTTGCCACCTAGTTCAAGGACAACAGGGGTGAGATGTTCTGCCGCAGCACGCATCACAATTTTACCAACGGCTTCACCACCAGTATAAAATATGTGATTAAATTTTTGTTTGAGAAGCTCTGTGGTTTCGTCTACCCCACCTTCAACAACACTAAAAAGTTCATTATCCAGATACTTAGGCAAAAGTTCGGCTAATAATGCTGAGCAGCGTGGTGAAAGTTCAGACGGTTTGAGTATTACCGAGTTGCCGGCTGCAATTGCCGCAATTAATGGCCCTAGTGTCAGCTGGATGGGATAATTCCAAGCTCCAATGATGAGCACAACACCTAAGGGCTGGGGCACACGATAACTTGAAGCGGGTTGTGCAACGAGTGGGGTTGAAACATTTTTTCTACTAGCCCATTCATCAAGTCTTTTTAAGGTATAGCCGACCTCACCAACGGTAAAGCCAACTTCTGAAGTAAAGGCTTCGTATTCGCCCTTACCAAGGTCACTAGATAACGCGGCATAAAATTGCTTTTCGTTCTCGACTAGCATTTTTTTCAATTGTTTAAGTTGTTCTTTGCGTTTATCTAATGGCCGACTCAAGCCTTGGTTAAAGCTCAAACGCATTTTACTAACGAGCAATTCAATCTTAGTTAGATCCATAATTTCCCCCATCGCCAACAAGCGTAATAGTGATTAAATACTGATGTAAAATAGAGACTAACCCGCGAGGGTTTGCCACGTATCCTGTATACGTTTGTTTCTGATTGTAATGATGTCATCAAATTGAAGGAATACCGCTTCACTTTGGTCTGGACGTAAAAAAACATGGTCGTCTACGTTGACGTTCACATTATTGGAGCAATTAATAAATTCTTGATTGGTGCTGGTACCAAACAATGAATTGCCGCGTAACCCCGTTGGCGATTCATATTCTGCCATCCATTTTCCGCCATAAATAAACAAAGTTTGTTCTTTATTGGGATCCCAAAATTTGTTCCACCATTGTAGACGTTCAAGGCCTGGTATCGTTGTACCTTGCAACTTTTTCAATATTGGTGTGGCAATAAATGATGCAGGCTCAAAATCATCAAGAGTTGAAATATCAAATAGCAAGGGTTTAACAAGACAAGAGCCTGCTGATAAATCGTTGGCGATACCACTTTCACCGGCAAGAGCATAACTAGGACTGCCGGCGCCGTTTAAGCATAATTTGTCTAGTTCATATTGAGGATGATACTGCGTGGCAGTTACGGGTCGACCTTAATGAGTTTTGTTTCTTTATATTTTGCTTTAGCTAAATGCAGCCTTGTATGGGCACAATGGATTGAAATTGGCTCAAAATGCATTTTAGCGCCTTGACTAGATTGCATCAGTAAATCCAAGTCTAGTGACAACACTGAGCCTAACTTGGGATAGCCACCAATAGTTTGACGATCTACCGATAAAATGATCGGCTGACCATCTGGCGGAATTTGAATTGCCCCTTTACAAATACCCTCAGAAAGTAATTGCGAGATACCTGATTGGATCGCTGGGCCATTAATTCGATAACCCATACGATCACATTGGGCACTTACCTGATACTCATTCGAAAAGAATTTGGCTAACTCCACCCGTTCAAATAAAGCATGTTGATACCCAGTCACCACTTGTACTGTTAATGGATCGGCATATCTGGGAATGTCTTTGGCTTTTAATGCGTAAAGTGTTTGTCTTGGTGTTGGTTTATAAAATAACAATTCACCAGCGGCTACAGCACTACCATTTGTGCCACCTACTTTTTCTCTGATAACAGTCGCAACACTGTTAAATTGGGGGGTAACTAAAAAACCTTCGAATACAGCTAAATAGGTTCTACAGCCTTCAGTGGCATAACCAATTTCTATTAGATCATCAAGATTAACCTGGTGACTCCGCCAAGTTTCTTTTACTTGCCCATTTATAGTTAAAGGGGCGTTTGCTCCTGTTACTGCGATAGTGGTTGATGTTTTGGCAATTAACTTCAGCCCACCAAAATTGACTTCTAATACCGGGCAATTTTCAGAATTATTTAAAAGCCGATTCGCCCAAAGATAAGCTTGTTTATCGGCTGGACCACCAGATGTTAATCCCAAATGGCTTTGCCCAAAACGTCCTAAATCTTGAAATGTAGTTAAGATGCCAGGATGCACTACTTCAAAGTGGCTAGAGGCTGTATTGTTCACAATTGACCACCTAGTTCCAAAAACTCAGCTAAAGTAATGGCTTTAAATTTAACGCTATCACCCACTTGATAAGTTAAATAGGGTGGCACTTTTGGATTAAACAAAGTCTGAGGGCATAAACCAATTAAATTCCAACCTCCAGGAGATTCATTTGGATAAATAGCCGTTTGTCGATCAGCAATACCCACTGAACCTTTGGGAACTTTTGCTCTAGGTGATGTTAATCGTGCACAAGCGATACGCTCATCAACATCTCCCAAAAAAGCAAAGCCAGGAGCAAAACCAATTGCAAAAACTTGATAGATGCTTTGTTGATGAATATTAATGACGTCTTCAATGCTCAAGCCTGCACTAGTTGCGAGTGTTTTTAAGTCAGGGCCACTTTCTGGTGAATAATACACTGGAAGTTCGATGATTTTTTGCGAGCTTGCCACCTCGCTAGTATTTGCAGTGAGCAGTGTTCTCAGCACTTTTTTGACAGCAAAATAATCCGTCTTAAGTGGATCAAATATAACCAATAATGAAGCATATGACGGAACTAACTCAACCACACAATCGCCTAAGGTATTGGCAATGTTATTTTTTAATTGGGTGATTTTATTAATAGTTGCGCTATTGGCGACTTTGTCCATATAGATAATTAAGGCATCTTCACCAGCAACATCAATCCGTGGATAATGAACTAATTGTGGCATAACCGCCTTAGCTCTTTTATCACATTGATTGCTTGTTCATTATCACCATGTACACACAAAGAATCGGCTTGTATTGTGATTTTTGCACCAGAATCACAAATAACAACACCACTATCAATTAGGCTTTTTGCTTGCTGGATGATTTCATTTTTGTTGAGTAACGCTTGTGGATCTTTTCGCGACATTAAATAGCCACTCTCAGTATATCGCCTATCAGAAAAGGCCTCAAAAATAAGCTCAATACCAGATCTCTTAGCTTTTTCTCGATAACTTTGTTGCTTTGGCGTTGCTAACAGCATCAGTTTTAATGGGCTATGGTAACTACTGATGGCTTCAAAAACGGCATCACAAACAGTATCGTTACTCATCATATCGTTATATAACGCACCATGAGGCTTAACATAAGTAATATTGATACCTTGGTTTTTCGCCATGCCATCAAGAGCTGCCACTTGGTAATGAATTAGCTCGATAATTTCCTGCTTTGAACAAAGCATACTTCTACGTCCAAATCCTAATTTATCAGGGTAACTTGGATGGGCACCCACTTCTGTTTTATATTGTTTTGCTAGCAGCAGGGTTCGGTTAATAACGTGGGCATCGCCTGCATGAAAGCCGCAGGCAATGTTTGCCATGTCGATGTGCGGCATCAACTTATCATCTTGGCCTAATTGCCAAATACCAAAGCTTTCACCTAAATCACTATTGAGTTTCAATCTTTACTACCTCAACCACTTTTTAAACTGGTATTTAAAATATCTGTTATTAACATATAACCTAGGCTGTGAGTAATACAAATACTGGATTTCACTTTAGCTATCGCAAGTTGCGGAGTGCCACCACAGGCCGAAAATACAGGCTCTTCCCCTGCATTTATGGTAACAGCCTCGCCAAAATCTTGCTAAGTAATATAATTGATACCAATTTCGGATGGATCACCAACATGTACAGGCGCTCCATGCACTTTTGGATTTTGGTTACATATTTCAATGGCATTATTGACATCTTCGGGCTTTAAAGGACCATGCTTACAACCATTTTACCGGTAAATTGTGCAACGCCTTGAGTATCAATATTAGTTTTATACATAGGCACATTTTTAGCTTCAGAAATGTTTCTAATTTCTATTCCCGCTGCTATTAATGCCTCTTCAAATGAAAAAGAACAACCTAATAAAAAGGCGACAAAATTCTCTACCCAAATATCTTGGATATTATTCACTTCTTGTTCGAGGATGCCATTTTTATAGATACAATATAATGGGACGTCTGTACGAATATCTATGTCTTCGCCTAACATCTTGTGGCTAAAATCCCCTAGCGTGTCACTACTAGCAATTAATGGACAAGATTGTGGATTGAGCTGACAAAATTCATAAAAATCATTACCGTATTTTTTAGGTAAAATAACCAGATTACTTTGCACCTATCCAGGCGCAAGGCCCGAAGTATTCTGCTGTAACTCACCTTTACGTATCTGCTGACGAATTGAATGTGGTGTTGCCTGTTTCATTAATAAATCTTACTTAATAATGATTGAAGCTATAGTTTAAAAGCAATTGAGCATTATTAATAACAGAAGTTATACCTATAGAATGATGATTGCAGTCATCATACATACACTTAGAAACTTGCAAAATCACTGCGTCAACAAATTATATACAAGGATGATCCAAAGCCGCTTTTACAAGCGGGTCTTTAATATTTATGCCGCAGCTAATTTAAGCCAGAAGGAAATGTAGTGAATACTATTAATTTGCATGAAGCAAAAAGTGGTGCACCCGGCGCGATTCGAACGCGCGACCCTCGGCTTCGGAGGCCGATACTCTATCCAACTGAGCTACGGGTGCTTTAAATCTAGACTGTTTTGTAGAAGACTACAGCTTACTAAACTGAGCTATGAGTTCAGTCAATCTCTGTAGATACATTGTAAAGCAGCACTGAGGTATATTTTCAGATGACACATACCTACCAAAAGCACTGTCTTATTTAAGCGAGCGATGATTCTAATGAATTATGCCGCTTTTGCCACTGTTATTTGGTTTTATTCTGGAGTTGTTCGATAAAATGTCGTGACACTTATTCATCGAACATAACCCAGTGAACTTAGCTAGTTTGCTAAAAACAACAAATCTATTAAGGCTATCCAAGCACACTATTCGTACATTTATTGGAATGGGATTGTATTTCATCCTAAAGCAGTTGTGCATAATGTAGTAAGGTACTAGCTGCAATGATAATTATTTTGTTTTAAAAGATATTTACGTCACTCAAGGGACTGTTTATTATGACAATATAGCTAGATTTAAACTAATTTTATAGAAATTTAGGTACTAAAATAGAGTATGATTTATTCTATCCTTTTTTTGAGTTTTTCGAACTAATTTTACAACTGACACTTATTAAGTATGAAAGCTAAAAGCGGAAAAAAAATTGAAGCGGTAAAACCAACCAAACCGGAAGAGGCATTTGTGGCTGATGACGCCAACCCGGGTAAGGTGGCAAAAGTTAAAGCGAAACAAATTGATGCAAAAAAAGGCAAATATGGACAAACTAAAATTGCCGCTTTTAAGCCAAAAGAGGCTAGTTCTTCATCTGAAGATGCCAAAAATTCTGATAAAAATACAAACAAAGACAAAAAAGAAAAAGAAACCACTCATATTGCTATCAAACTGGCAGATGAGAATGGCAATGCTGTTGTAGGGGAAAAATTTGAAATTGAGTTACCTGACGGTAGTGTTTCCAAAGGAACCTTAGATATAGATGGAACTGCTAAGGTAGAGGGTTTTGAAGCGGGTCCATGTAAGGTACGTTTTCCAAATTTAGAAGACGATAGCGTTTCTGCAAAGTAGCAATAGATGATCCTCAAGGAAGCAAAACAATGACAGCCAAAAAAAGCTTCGAATGTGCATCGGGAAAAGCGCACAACTTCGTAGTTAAAAAAGCAAAACTCATACAAGTTGAATTGTTAGACGGTGCAGAAGATAAATTTTTACCTAAGAATGCTTCGCAATTTGTTAACTTGGACCGAAACAATAAGTGGGTTGACAATAAGTCAGTTACTAGCTTGGGGCGCTTAGGATATAAACCGAAAATTTATGTAAAATTTGATTTACCCGGCGTCAGTGAATTCACCCTTAAAGCGATACCGGACGGCGCTAATGTTGTCTATAGCGACGATGAAAAAAACAGAAACAGTCTATTCAAATTTATCGAAGAAGAAAAAACCTATCAAACAGAAAGCTCCGGAGAGCTGGTTATCAGCGATGCTTTTATTAGCGTCGGTGGAAAGAACACCTTTCATTTTGAGGTAAAAGATACTCTAGGTACAAGCCTTGAAACTAAACAACTCAAGACCTTGCGTAAATTTTTTGTACAAGAAGTAAAAATGACCGGTGATGCTGGAAAATCTGCAGCAAGCTCTATCAGTACGGTTGAAAAAGAATACAAAAAACAGGGTTTTATTGTTGAGACATTATCCGCAGAAACCATGCCCGAAATGGAAAATATTGGCGCCAATGATTCTGCAAGTTATAAAAGTGCAGTAAAGACGGCCTACCAAAGTTCAGACGGTAAAAAGAAAGAACCATTTACGCTAGTTGTTGGCTACACAAGCCACTTAGCAGTAAAGACCAGTGGTAGACAATTATCGAAAGTAAATGTTGCTGTAGGTCCAGGGAGTACATCTATCATTATAAATATTGCTGGCCCGGGTAAAACTAACCCAGCAATAACAACCAAGTATCTTTGGCAGAAAATCGTTACTGGTGAAAGTTGGTTTGAAAGCTGCACATTTGAAGATACTAGCAGTGGTGCGGTAACTGTTATAGATGAAAAGTATTGCACTGCAATACCGGTTAATGCTGCCAATCCTGATGCTAGCTCTCAGGTGGAAATTGATGTTAGCAAATTACCCCGCGGCACAGGAAAAATATCCCTAAAGGTGACTTGGGTTGACAGAATGCGTGCTGGCTTATCTTTTGGTGGCAGTAACCTTATATGTGTTTGTACTAAAGCTTGGTGGAAAAACAAAACCTCTGCACAACAAAACGAAGTCATCATTCATGAGATGGGTCACAAAATTGGTATGGTGCCAGGTGGAACCGGTAATCTTCCGGACAAAACAGACACTTTTTATGATTCCAGTAAAGGCCATGTGGGCACTCACTGTCATCATGGTATTCCACCAGGTCAAGCTCGCTACGATGCCTCAGCAGATGCAGCCTTGTCTGATTGTGTGATGTATGGCTCAACCAATAGTCATTCAGCGTTTTGTGAACATTGTGCAGTGGCCGCTAAAAAACAAGATATCAATTCCGGCTGGTCGGCGCTGTAAGTATTATGAATCCAAAGTTGCTAACAGAAAAACTCACAAAAATGCGCATTATTTTTCATTGCCTATGTATATTCATTAGTTTAGCAGCACTGTCCTCTTGTCAGGCACATTCAACACCAAGGAGCCATATCGTGGCAATTAACAATGCAGATTTTAAAGATATTGAACTGAACTCAGATACACAAAACCTTTGTTCACCAGATGTTAGTGCACATTCTGACTTTATTGGTATTGCCATAAATGCGCCAACAGAAGTTGAGTACAATGAAGCAGAGCCTGCTAAAGACGGAAGTTTTACAGTCATCCCTATTTGCGGATTTTATCAATTAATCTTGGTTGAACTGAGCAAAGATCCAGTTATTCAACTATTTGCCATGAATGTCGAAACTGAGCAGGTTTATCGAGGGGAACTGATCGATGAAGATGCGGGTACCGAAGAACCCATGCCATTTGATGAGCCTGAACTGCGGCCTCAGGATCTCGAGGGGCAATTACTCTCAGCTTATTTTAATCCAAACTTAACTCATTATGTAAACTTGCCAATTGAAGAGGCAACTTACAAAGTGTTAGTGCAAATAGGGAAAATCAAATCGAATATAGTCGAAGTAAAAGTACATAGTAATAAATAAAGATGGGCAGTTACCATTCTTGCGTAACCCGATAGTTAATTACTTAACAATTTGATTTTATGTGTTTTTTTATTTTACTCTAGTGAAATTTGCATTATTGTAAATACTAGTGAACATGATTTTGTCATTATCGACAGCTGCCGCAAAAGTAAGTGACGAATTTGCGTACTTAACCTCATTGCGATATTTAAGCACCCCATCACATAGAAAATTATTACAGGTAAAAGAACGAAGCTCCCTTGGTAAGGTGCAGCCTTTTTCTCCGTGAAACACGCAAGAGTATTGATAACTTTGTTTAGGAAAATAATCACTATATAGGTCTAGCAGTTCTTGTTCAGACAGATCAGTTAATTGAGATGCTAACAAGTGTTTTAACGAAGGGTAATCGACAAAAGCATGAGTTTGTCCATGCTTACAGCAAGAGCCCATACAGGTAGCACATGCATTTCCCAACAGTTGGGCTTCATCGTCTTGTAAAGGTGGATTGAGGTGTTCTAAGTAAACTCTATTAGCGGTTGGATTATTTGCTTCAACATCCTTATATATAAGGCCTAGATGACGCAGAAATTCAAGTTGCCGTTTCTGACTTAAGTTTGTTAGTTGCTTGGTATTTGCTGGTAACAAAGCCACTACTGGAGATGTTTCATCTAATTCGTTACCTAATCCTTTAGGTAATTTTTGATTAGGAGCACTTTGTATATATTCTTCAAGTTCGGTAATGAGTTCGGCGGTTAAGCGTTTTTTATTATCAACTAAATAAACTTGTACCTTGGCACGCTGACAAAGAGGTTTTTGACAATAGAGGCTTCGAGCATGCTCAATAAAAGTTAGTGTCTCTTTGCAATTAAGACACTGATGATTAGGCAAAACTGAAGACTCATTTTTATTAGGCATTTACCGCCTTAATTTCATCACCAAATAAACGAATACTGTTTTTATTCCTAAAGCTGGCAAAGGGACTTATCCCTTGTTTTCGAATATCTATGAGCTGTTGTTCTGATAATAAATATTCGCCGCAAGCATGTAACTTTTGTTCATCACCTTCAGTATAAACAAAAGCGGGAAGTTCAGTGATATGGGCATCGAATGATACTTTGCCATGATACTGTCGAATTAATAGCCGTGCACAGGCAAAAGCCGAGTTACCCCACAACAATTGATGGTGTTGATGTTCGTGGCGAAACTCTTCAAAGGCGAAGGCATCGACCTCTTCATGCTTTTCACCATAAGGAATACGCAGCAATATTCGGGGATAGGTAAGTGCCACATGGTTGGCTTGGGGTGTCTGACGAAATTGTTGCCAAAGGGATCCTTCAGCTGCGTTAATAAGACCATCACCTGCCGCACTGACAAATTGACATTTAAGTGACTCGGCTACGCTAGCTAGGTAATTTAACCCAGTGATATCTTCGTTGTCAGCTGAAAACTGATAATTGCCAATGATTACGTCATAAGTTTCAAGATCGCTATCTTTTATATGTTGACCCAATTTAGTCACTAAAGTGGGATCACCTGCGACTGCATTTTTAAGTGCTTCACTATCAGTATTGATAATATAAAAGAGTTGATTTTCATCATCGTATTCTTCATTAAAGATGACATCCCTGACAGATCGCCAAGCCGACTCTAAGGCCTGAAATTCCTTAGCATGTATTATTGAATTCATTAACTCTTCTAAAGCACTATCAATAAACACCATCAAACTCTGATGTTCAGGTTTTGTGTCTTTAATGATATGTGGGCTCAAAATGTTAGCCAAAAAGTTATCTATATTGCCCTTAGTTTGAGTGGTAGTTGTTGGGATAGGCGATGATTGTTTTTGACCTAAAAGTCGTTCAAACATATCATCACTGTTTTCTGAATCAGCGGTTTTAGCGGAGCTTTGAGTATCACTTGTTTGTGGCTGTGATTCTAACTCCCCGCCTATCTGAAAACTAGTGATTATCTCTTGGGCGGCTTTCTCAGCTGTAGCTGAATTGCCTAACTCTTTTTTTAAGCGGCGTAAATTTTTGAAAATACGATCATCAAATAAACTATCGGGATGAAAGTCTTCAAGCTCGCTAAAAGTAAGTAGCTGTCCCGAAGGTAAATACACAGAAGGACACAACTTTGTCATTACATCATCAAAGTTATCTATATCGATTTTTACTATTTTGTTGACTGAGTTGTTTTCAATCGCCCCATGAGCACCGCTAAAATCCCCTAAAAAATACACTCTCATGGGGTTTTCTGGCTCAATAGGCTGAGCATTATTACTGCTAAATCCATATTCGAAATCGAGTCGACCTGACATTTTATACTCCAAAAAAGTAATCTAATAAATTTACTATAGGCTACAAATCACCCTATATTCTATTATCGCAGTGGCATCCATAGGATATGTTGTGGTCCAGTATGCCCAAGGGTATATTTCTCTCCAGTATCAGCCCAGCCTCCACGAGAGCAAGACTTATAGGCCCCTTGATTATTAACATTCACCAGCATATAAACACCTCGTGCCATTGGAATGATGCCCCGCAGATAGGACGGCATCACGCGACATGCTTCTGTGCCTAAACCTTGGCCTTGTTTATTTTTATCGATGATGAAAGAGCGAATACCTGGGGTGTCAGCTAGCGCAAAAGCTAGGCCAAAGTGAAAGCGTGTGTCGACACGAAACATACCTACAACAGTGCCTTGTTTCTTTATCACATGTACACTGAAACCGGCCTCTGGCCCAGCCAGTAGATCAACTGACGGGCCAGCAAAAACCTCTTGGAATGGTTTAACAGTCAACGCTTGCACTGCCGCTAGATCGTCTTCGACTAAGGGTGCAATAGTTACTGGATTACGGATCATTTGGTAGTCCTTATTAATCTACCAAAAAACACGCTGCGCCCAACTCTTTATATGTACCAGTTTCGATTTCTTTTTTGGAATAATAATATTAACTTTTGAACCGTGAAATCCGTTCAATTCGAAGCGAGATTCCGCAATTGATTGCCGTGCTTCACTTTGTAATGGCCCGAGTGTACGCTTCTTCTGCTGCTCAACTTTATCCATCCATCCAGCTTTGCCCATTTCACCCATAAAGAAATATAAAAGGTCACTATCATCAGCGCCGGCAATCAAATAGCAGCCCAACAGAGGATAAGCGCCAAACAAATCTTCAGCAGATGGTAGGGTTACAGCTTTTAGCATTGCGTTAGCAAGTTTCATTTCGTGATAATCTCTGCCTAACAAAAACAATGAGTTAGCCAACTGAGCCCCAGCTGAAGCTGCACCAGTTATGGGGCCAGCTGCAGCTCCACCGGCACCCAAACCACCAGCAGTAGCGGCAACATCGACTGAAAATTTAACTGTGTTGATAGTAGCAAGCCGTGCAGAATTGTTTCTATTCCTGACAATAAGTTGCTTCACAGCATTGCCTGCTGCCTGTGGATCACCAGGCAAAATGTCGCACTTTATTGTGCGTTTCAAGGTGTAAGCTTTATGCCCTTCGGTGGCCACCTTTACCCATTCCTTAACCATATCCTTACCTGCCATAACAGTAGAAATATAAGGTGTGTATAGACTGGCAATACCTAATAGCCCTTTAGTCGTAAGGACAGCAAGTTCCTCTGCCATCATCATCTCAAAATCTTGTCGTTCGCCCGGCTCTATGCCAACAATTTTGAGCACTGTATTAATGGCATCAAAAATTGGGATCGCGCCAACCACGTCTGGCAAAGCCTCGCCCGCAGCTTCTGCAACTTTACCGGCAAATTCGAATCCCGTTGCTGCTAGACCGGAAGAATCTTTAGCAATTGACGAGCCTTTTTTACGTAAATCTGTCCCTGAAAAACAATCCGTGAAAGCTTTTCTTCGATGCATACCTATTAGAGCCTTTGCTGCTAATTGCGACTCATATTCCGCTTTTACATTCGGTGTTACCATCATTCATCCCTCGTATATGTATAAGTGTTAACAGGCTATTGCCCAAACACTGTGGTCGAGCATTCTGAAATCATGCTCTCTGTATATATTCCAAAATCACAGCAAGCCAGACCTTAGGAGGGCATTAGCTAATAAAAGCCATTGTTATGCCCTCTAAAGTTGAGTTTTAACTGGCCTAATGGCTCAACTCATAAACAAACTCACCATCTTTAGCTGTCACTTCTACCTTACTAATTGGGGAGCCTTCCAACATATGGGTTAAAAATTTATTACTGATCTCCGGCAATAAAGTATTGGTGAGAATAGAATCAATCATTCGTCCACCACTTTCCAGTTCAGTACAACGACTGACAACTAAATCAACCACTGAATCGTCATAATTAAAGTCAATTCCCTGACCTGTTTCAACTCGATGTTTAATTCTATCCAGTTGTAGTTTGGTGATTGATTTGATCATCTCGTCAGATAAGGGATAGTAAGGGATAGTTACGATGCGCCCGAGTAAGGCTGCGGGGAATACACCTAATTGTGGCTCTCTTAAGGCTTTAGCAATACCATCTGGCTCTGGCATTAACTCAGGGTCTTTGCACATGTTCATGATCAAATCACTCCCCACATTTGAGGTGAGTAAGATCAAGGTGTTTTTGAAGTCAATCGAGCGACCTTCACCATCTTCCATTACGCCTTTATCGAAAACTTGGAAGAAAATTTCATGTACATCTGAGTGAGCTTTTTCTACTTCATCTAATAATACAACTGAATAAGGTTTACGACGCACAGCTTCGGTTAATATACCGCCTTCGCCATAGCCCACATAACCTGGAGGTGCACCTTTAAGAGTAGAAACCGTGTGGGCCTCTTGGAATTCACTCATATTGATGGTGATAACATTTTGTTCACCGCCATACAAAGCTTCAGCTAGTGCTAAGGCTGTTTCTGTTTTACCTGTGCCCGATGGGCCACATAACATAAACACACCTATGGGTTTATTAGGATTGTCTAATCCAGCACGAGAAGTTTGAATACGCTTGGCTATCATCTCCATACCATGGTCTTGACCAATTACGCGTTGTTTCATGACATTGGCTAAATTAAGCACGGTTTTGACTTCGTCATTAACCATTTTACCTACTGGCACACCTGTCCAGTCGGCAACCACAGAGGCGACTGCTTGTTCATCACAGGCTGGTAGTATTAAGGGGGTCTCCCCTTGCAGTTCAGCAAGTTGTTGATGTTGCGCTTCAAGTGCAGCTTTAGCCTCAGCTATAGCCACTGAGTTATCAATGGCTTCAACCGGTGTACCGTCATCATTTTGAGCTTCTTCTGCCACTTGTTGTTCAGATAATTTTTGCGCGGTTATCAAATCACGTAAGGTTTTTCTAGCCTCAAGAACGCCATCTACTACGGTTTTTTCTGATTGCCATTTTTCGGTTAATGCTTGTTCTTTTTCACGTTCGGCAATTAAACATTCAACTATAGAGTCCATGCGCTTTTGATTAACCACACCAATAGCGGCTTCTTTATCCAGTAAATTTTGTTCCACAGTGAGGTTTTCGATACGCTGTTTGCAGTCTTCTAATTCCGCTGGCGTAGCAAATTGACTAACAGCTACACGAGCCGCTGCTGTGTCTAACAAACTCACGGCTTTATCAGGTAACTGCCGCGCAGGAATGTATCGATGAGAAAGTTTAACTGCGGCTTCAATAGCAGCGTCTAACATTTCAACTTTATGATGTTTCTCTAACATGCCAGCGATATTCCGTAACATCAATATGGCTTTTTCTTCGCTTGGCTCTTCGACTTTTACTACTTGGAAACGGCGCGTAAGTGCAGGATCTTTTTCAATATGTTTTTTGTACTCAGCCCAAGTGGTAGCCCCTATAGTGCGTAATTCGCCTCTAGCCAAAGCTGGTTTTAATAAGTTAGCTGCATCACCTGTTCCTGCTGCGCCACCTGCTCCCACAAGAGTGTGAGTTTCATCGATAAACATGATGATAGGTGTGGTAGAAGATTTAACTTCTTCAATAACTTGTTTTAAGCGATTTTCAAACTCGCCTTTCATGCTTGCACCGGCTTGTAATAAACCTATATCTAAACAAAGTAACTTAACGCCTTGAAGTGCGGGGGGCACATCACCTTTATTGATACGGTGAGCAAAACCTTCAACAACAGCTGTTTTTCCGACTCCGGCTTCCCCAGTTAAAATGGGATTGTTTTGCCTACGGCGCATCAAAATATCAATGAGTTGTCTGATTTCTTCATCACGGCCAATGATCGGGTCTAACTCCCCTTTAGCCGCTTGTTCGGTTAAATCAGTGGTAAATTGATTTAACGCTTCTTGTTTGCCCATAGTCGCTGGAGACATTGCATCACTAGAGGTACCAGGTTCACCACCACCAATATGAGAGCCGTCAGTAGCTTTGGTGTTGTCTTCGCACGAACCAGAGACTATGTCCAACAACTCGTCACCTAGTTGCTCGACTTTAATTTTTCCAAACTCTGCTGACATGTTGAGTAAACAGTTTTTTAATTCCCGTGTTTTCAACATACCCAAAACTACATAGCCCATTCTGACTTTGGTATCACCATAGACCAAACTGCCATAAACCCACGCCCGTTCGATAGAGTCTTCGATTTGGCTGGATAAATCTGAAATAGAACTCGCACCTCTTGGCAAGGAATCTAATGTATTGGTCATGTCTTTGGCTAAAACAGAAGGATCAATATTAAAATGCTTAATAATTTTATGTAGGTCAGAGTCTTGTAATTGCAAGATTTGTTGGAACCAATGTACCAACTCTACATAGGGGTTTCCCCTGAGTTTACAAAACACGGTTGCACTTTCTACCGCTTTATAACCAATAGGATTAAGTTTACCAAAAAGATTGACGCGACTAATTTCAGCCATTGTGTTTACTCCCTTATTTAGTGGTGATTAACATGCTTTCTTATAGACTAAAATGGGGTCGTGCTGCGCTAAGTGGCTAGACTTATCTTGACACCATGAATTAATACCGAGTTTTGCAGAGCCTAATTGACACGGTTGTGTTTGATGCGCTTTCAATAAAATATTAATTGAAAACTCGTATTCTTGGCCAACTGATTTTTGGGTCAGTTCGACAATACTTTCTAACCGTTGGTTATTATTTAACAACCTTATGTATTCAGAATAATCTACCGGGCCAATATTGATCGCAAAATTAAAATTACGCTGAAAAGTGCGCTTACCGCATATGCTATCGACACCCAATGAAGCGTTATTTTTACCTAATTGAGTTTGTTCATTTTGTTCTAGTTGATACCACTGCCCCTGAAACTCTTCAATTGATACTTCAAGCTGTAAATACTCAGACAACAACTGGCCTAATACATTACTACTACGATTTTTGTGGCTAAATAAGCCGGATAAGTACTGGTGAACATTGCGGTTTTGGTTAAAAGTGTCTTGATAGACATTGGCTTCACCAGAGAAAGCATTGAGCCTTTTTTTGAAGGTATCATGCTCTTGCCTGTCATGGCTGACTGTAGGTTCTGCATCGGCCCAAGCTCGATAGAACAATGAGATAAACCTATGGTTAAAGACATCTAAAAATTCGGTAAAGGTTTTATCTTTGAGGCGGTAGTTTCTTTCAATTGCATATTCAGTTAAATGACTTGGCAAAGGTCCATTTATCCCAAGCATGCCCCAATAACTATTTTTGAGCTTGTAGTCGCCTGACTTAGGTTCGAATCTGACATTTGTAAAAGCAGACGAATGAAAATGCAATAAGGCTGTTTGCCCAAATCGTACGCAATCTTGCTTAGGTGAAACCGAATAACCAATGCGACTGGAAAGTGGCGCATTGGCATCCAAGTATCTCAATAAGGGGGCAAAACCTTGTTGATAAAGTTCCTCAGGATCCTTTGATAACTCGTCTAAATAGAGCTTCGCAAGCCGATTCGAATTGGCCATCGATATATTTCCCCGCGATCAGATGAGTTAAGGACAAGCTGCGTAAAAGAATTAATACTCACATATTGAGCGAAAAATTGGTCAAGCACCATACCTAACATAAAGGTGCTATTTCCCTCATAGGCCAATTCATCAACAGTGATCTCGATTGCAACACCACGACCAAAACAGATAGGTCCTGCGAAAGGTAAACGGCTTGTAATTTGACGTGTTTTTAAACCAATAATGCCATCTATTTGTTTTACCTGCGAATGGTCTTTTTTATTCATCATTAAACCAAGCAAAGTTTTAAGCTTGGTAAGTGCCGAGGTAGAGTCGTTGTCATTAATACCTAGAAAATTAATGGATAATTGATGAATAAGATCCCAAGCTACATTTCCTTCGCTTAAAGGAGAGCTCGGTCGGGTTGGCTCTCCAACACATCGAACCGATTCGCAAGGTGCTCCTGTTTCAATAGTAAAATCTGTCTTACTTTTCCCCAAAGGCATCATCAATGGCAAATCTCGGTTACAGCATAATGTGTCAACCGATAGTTGACGTAAATTATCAGCAACAGGAGCATTTTTTGGATCAACTAATGATATGTATACCTCGGTACCAATATAACTTGATCTGTGCCCGAACTTTCTTTGGTTCACATTAAGGTTTCGAGTGTTCCTACTTAATGTATAAAATGCATTACGCTTTTTATCCTGACTTTCATCAGCACCATACAGAGGTAGAAATTCCGTTGTTGGTTCAATTCCTGAAGTAAATCCCTTAATATTATTAATAGAACAGACTTCAAAATCCAGTGGTCTTAATTTATCTGGCACAACATGAAAATCATTGGTTAACCGCGAGACATTGATTCGTTCTGCTCGTTTGGGAAATAGATTTATTGCTGGAGTACAATGTAGTGAAAAATTATCTACCGACACTAAATTTTCTAAACGTACGTCGTTGTGATCAAGCAACAACAATAGTTGCAGCTTTTCTTCATTACATTGTTTAACTGTTGCTTGTAGATTATCCAAAGACAAAAACAAGTAACGTTTAGCAAAAGCAAAATATTCTTTGAGCAAACGAAAACCGTCAAATTGACGATTACAATAAGGTAACAGTGCGTCTTCCTTCTCGTAGCCGTGTGGCGTCACTTTAGTTGGGGCTTGTTGAGTTCGCCAGATATTGCCACTGCTTTTGTATAAACACCCTTGATACCCTTTATATAGAGCTTCAAATAAGTACAGTGGGAATGACTCAGTGCCGCGTATATGCAGCATCAAAGAGTCTAATGACATTTCAGAAAACTTCATACCTGGAGCAGCTTCCAATGTAATCATTACGCCACTTTTAGGGGTATAGTTTAACGATGTTTTCGTAATATATGAGGTTAATTCCTGAGCATTAATATACTCTGCTTTAGTTAGCTTTATTGGCCACAAAGTGACTTCATGAGATGTCCTGTATTCGCAAGATGTTTGTTCACCTTTGCTGAGCAGGCTATGCAAAGCTGTTTGCCGAGGAATAGTCACACCTTGGGCTAAACTACCTTCTTCAAAATCTGGACTAAATTGTGCAATCAACATCGAAGGAGAAGGTTGTAAGAAAGTAGGAAAAAGTTGCTCAGTTAGATGCTGAGTAAATTTAGGAAATGATGCGTCCAGTTTTAAGTGAATACGAGCAGAAAGGAAAGCAAAACCCTCAAGCAAACGCTCAACATAAGGATCCGAACAATCAAAACCTTCAAGACCTAAACGCCCGGCAATTTTTGGGTATTCTTTAGCAAACTCAGCGCCGGTTTCTCTTATGAATTTTAATTCTTGATTGTAAAACTCTAAGAATTTGGCTTCCATTTTATATTAGTTCCAGTTATTGAGCGTTACGCTACCGTTTTCTATATCGACTTCAGTTTTTAAAAACAGTTGTAAAGGCAAGGGCTGAGCCCAAAGATCCCCTGAAATTTCGAAGGACAGGGTATTACCACTCATTTCTTTTTGCGCTACCGAAATTTTAATTTTTAAGGTCTTCGGAATAATACGTGGCTCATAATTTTTAATACTTTTTATCAATTCTCTTTCGATATGTTTAGGATTAAATATCATACTGGCGTAACCAGACAAATCGATAATGCCGAAATTCAAAGTGGATTTTTCTACTTCTGGATAACCAGTTAAATCCATATTTGCCGATGCCGCTACACTATTCAAAAGCCAAGCCAAATCTCTTTGCACCAACTCCTTTAATCGCGATACAGAAATAACCCGCTTTTCTCTTGTTTCGCTAGTTTTCTCTGGTTCATCATCTGATAGGCGATCAAGTAAAGAGAGCTGCAATCGCTCTTTTTGGGAAAGTTCAGGCATTAGTCGTGGTGAAGTTTAATTGATTTGATATTGAGTATCGGATATTCAGCTTTGTCGGTGATAAATACTCGCTGTCCACTGCCTACATAAAAATGTTCTAGCGGCTCTTGCCAATCGCATGTTCTTGCAAGCAATTGAGCATCAGTTGTTTGTGCCGTAATGGGATAACGTACTGGCATAAATACCACGAGTTGACCTTTATTTTTTAACGTCAAATTGGCAGGACGCCACACCAAGTCACGAAGGTCATCAACAGGTTCAAAATTAATCTCAGAAATATATTCTAACGGTAACCAATAATATCCACCGTTTAGCATGACTTCTATCGCTGGGCCAAACCTCACATCTCCATCGCTTAGCCATTCAAATGGCTCATCATCGATAGTGCCTGAAATAGCGGGCGCAAGTTCAGCACCGTTTTGAAGTAATTCATTGGCCTGCTTAATATCATTTAAACAATATTGTTTATAAGCCTCTACATAACTTGCCAACCAGCTTGAAGGCTCTCCAAAACAAATAGGTTGAATATCTCCTGAAAGCACCTTTTCCCTTCTAAATTCACATTCAATCAATTGCTTATAGGTGCTCACCATTGCCAAAGTCGAATCTGATAAATCTTTTAGCACGTCTAACTGTGTTACCGCACGTTGCCAGTCACGATTAATGCACGATAATTGAAACAAAAAAATGCGTAGTTGCAAATTACTTGGATCTTTTTTTATCTCATTGAATAACTGGATTTTGCACGAAGCTAAGTCTCCAGATTTCAATAGGCTTTCTGCATTCATGGTTGGTCTTCTTATGGTTTCTTGCGGAAATTTGGCTACTCAAAATCATGAGTAGCCAACTAAGACTCTATAAATCTAAGATTACACTACAGCATTCTTAGCAATGTCATAAGCAAACTCTGGTTGTTTACCTTTACCACCATCTGGTGTTTGTTCAGTATAAACAATCTTGTATTCACCAAAATTCAAAGATACATTTTCAGTAAGCCTGTCTTCTCCGCCTGATCCACCTGTAGAAACAGAAGAGACGATAATATCTTTCATCGTAATGACAATATATTCCAGTTGTGAGCCACCGGCCTTACGAACGGTTAACGTACCTTCTTTAATGTGGTCACCTAAAGTACATTTTTGCATCAATACAGTGGATGCCAAATCAACATATTTAGTAAAGGTAATATCTTGAACATTTACTTTACCAGCGCCACTTCCTGAACCCATATGGGTCGTGCCATTTTGTGACATGCCCCAACTCCAGGCCAAAATATCAATTTCATCTTTCTTTTCTTTATCTTGTGCTTCACCGTTTATACCATCTAATTTTAAAAACTGGTCAACAGCCATAATAACTCTCCTTTGATTTTACTATTAAGTATCTTAAATTTTAATTACTGCTTTTCTGAAGGTAACTTAGACACCAAACGTAATGATGCGGTTAGCCCTTCTAACTGGTAATGTGGTCTAAGGAAAAATTTGGCACTATAGTAACCAGGGTTTCCTTCAACCTCATCAACAACTACTTCTGCTCCTGCCAGCGGTTTCCGCGCTTTTGTTGCTTCTGATGAATTGGTTGGATCTCCGTCAACATAATTGTTAACCCAACCTTGCAACCATTTGTTCATTTCATCACGACCTTTAAATGAACCTACTTTATCTCGCACAATACATTTTAAATAATGAGCAAATCGGCATGATGCAAATAAATAGGGTAGACGAGCCGCTAATGCTGCATTTGCAGTGGCATCTGGATCATCATATTCAGCCGGTTTTTGTAACGATTGGGCACCAATAAAGGCAGCCATATCACTATTTTTACGATGTATCAGTGGCATTAATCCACAAGCAGATAGTTCTGCCTCACGTCTATCACTAATCGCCACTTCAGTAGGACATTTCATGTCCACGCCGCCATCATCACTTGGGAACGTATGCACGGGCAATCCCTGCACATCCCCGCCTGATTCAATACCACGGATCCGCGAGCACCAACCATATTCTTTAAATGAGCGATTGATATTTACCGCCATTGAATAAGCCGCATTAGTCCAAGCATATTTAGATGAGTCTGGACCACTTACATCTTCTTCAAAGTCAAAAGCTTCAACAGGGTCAGTTTTATCACCATAAGGTAATCGAGACAATACTCTAGGCATTGTTAGGGAAATATATTTGGCATCTTCGGTTTCACGTAACGATCTGAAAGAAGCAAAATCAGGTGTCGAGAAAACTTTAGTTAAATCACGAGGGTTGCTTAATTGATCCCAACTATCTAATTGTAATAAGCCTGGAGCAGCAGCAGTGATGAAAGGTGAATGAGATGCAGCGCATATTTTAGACATATTGGTAAGTAAATTGACGTCAGCAGGACTGTTGTCAAAATAATAGTCACCCACTATGGCACCAAAGGGTTCACCACCAAATTGTCCATATTCTTCTTCATAAAACTTTTTAAAAACCGGGCTTTGATCCCAAGCTGTTCCCGCAAATTTTTTGAGGTTTTTACCCAGTTCTTTTTTAGAAATATTAAAAACACGTACTTTTAGGGTTTCGTCAGTTTCGGTATTATTAACTAAATAATGTAATCCACGCCATGAGCCTTCTAACTGCTGATAGTCTTCATGATGTAAAATTAAATTGACTTGCTCAGACAGTTTCTTATCAATCTCAGCAATAATGGCCTCGATTGAATGAACAGTGTCTTCGGATATGATATTCGCATCTTGCAGTGCGTAACCAGCAAGCGTATTTACCGCTTTTTCTACTTCAGATTTTGCATGATCAGATTTTGGTTTAAACTCTTTTTGCAACAATGATGCAAAACTATCTTGATCGAGATCTTCCCATGCGGTTTGTTCTGCTTGCGTTGTTTCTTGTTCAGCCACTTGTTATTCCTCCCCACTTTCTTCTTGTTTAGGTGCAGCACTTAGCGTTGCTAATAAAGTTGGATCCGTCAGTGCTTTGGCGATCAGTTGCTCGGCACCTTCCTTACCATCCATGTATGTCACTAGGTTAGAAAGTTGATTTCTAGCTTCAAGCAATTGCTTAAGACCGTCAGTGTTTTTTGCTATTGATGCAGGAGTAAAATCATCCATACTTTCAAAGTTCAATTCCACTGAAAGATTACCTTCTCCAGTTAATGTGTTTGGAACTGATAACTGAACCCTGGGTTTTGACGCTTTTAGACGGTCATCGAAATTATCAACATCAATCTCTAAAATTTTTCGTTCAGAAATGGGTGCTAAAGGTTCTGCTGGATTACCACTCAAATCAGCCATAACACCCATAACAAAAGGAATTTGAACTTTTTTCTCAGCACCATAAAGCTCTACGTCATAATCGATTTGAACTCTCGGCGCTCTGTTACGACCGATAAATTTTTGACCACTAGCCACGTTAATTCTCCTTAATATTATTAATTAATTTATAAATATTCTTATCTGGGCTTTATTTAATAGGAACTACTACATGAATTTTTATCTTCGTTTTAATCTGTATCTGAAATTCCACCCAGTGTCTTAACCTGAGCTAATGCATCGGGGAAAATATCTTTAACTATATCCAGAAAATCTAAATTAACCAATTTATTTGCCCGACTAATTAGTATGGGTACCGGGCTAGATGGCTCAAATTCTTGATAATAAGTGAGTATTAAATCGAAACACCGTTCAACGTCTTGACGCGAAGTCAATTTCATATCGGCACTATTGAAATTTGTACTGCCGCCTGAGGATGCTGCCCCCTCGACTTGTTGATTATCTGAAAGCTCACTATCAGTACTTTCGTCTGTAGTGGTTATCACTTCAACTTGGAGGTTGCCATACTTTTTTAACGCGTTGGAAACACTATTAAATTCTGCAATTAAAATATCAAAATCAACATTGTACTCATTACCTGCTTGTTCAATGAATGTTTGATTTATTTCCTTAAGGTGGGTAATACACTGGTTAATTACTTGAAACAAAGCAGTTGTTTCTTCAACTTTAGCTTCTTTAAATATCCCTATAATTTGCGATATTTCTATTTCTGGAGTGTCTTCTTTATTGGCATCTGATGGGTTTACTGCTTTATCAATCAACTGTAAGGAAACATTCCCAAGGATTTTAGAAGTTGCCAGCGGTAATGTTCTAATAGTATTTAATACAAAACTTTTGTCTGATAAATGGCCTAGTGCAGATATTCGTTCTAAGGGGTCTCCATCATCTTCATCTAATTCTGGATAAACATCCTGCCATTTAGTTTTTACTAATTGGGATAAACCGTTTAAGCATTGTTCAAACTTGACTATGCCTTCGGTATTTAAAGCAGATTGGGCCAATATACAGATTAATTTTAAGTCTCGAGTTTTTTTCATGTACTCGAGTGCTTGTTTTTTTACTGTTCGCCACTCAGGAGGTTCTGCAGGAATTGTTGAATTTCCATCAAAACGTTCTGCAATACCTTGGGATTCGAAAAAAAAATTTTGAAATCCGGAATCGTCGTCAAGATTAACTCCGCACACAGACTCACCCGAAATGTCAGCGATAATATCTTGATCGTAATCCATCTAGCACTTTCCTTAGACTTTCTTGATTATTTCTCACACAAATCTAATACAAATGAAGGTGATTGCAAAGATAAATTTTACCGTTCTAAAAATTATACACTTGTCCTACTACTGTTCTACTACTTACATATTTTGCAAAAATATGTGTAAGATTAATCAATCTTTATCGTGAAGGCACATTATAGTTTGACTATGCTGTATATTCTGGTTATTCATATTCTGTACGCAAAAATATAAAAATTTAAGCTTTACTTAGTAGCCTAAGACGTTAAGCATGCATGAGTTAAAATACAGCAAATATTCAGAGTTCAGTATTGCTATTGATTAAGAGATACTTTCATCACAATCAAGGTATTCAATTAGCGTAAAAAAGACCATCATATTGGCGCCAACTTACAGGAAATGACATGTCAGGAACACAGAGTTTATTAGCTATTGCAACATCCTTAGGAGATGGCAAATTATTGCTGCGCAAAGCAGAAATTGTTGAGGAACTTGGCAGACCTTTTTCCATTGAGGTTGAACTAGTCAGCGATGATGAGGAAATATCCTTAGACGATATTCTGGGTGAAAATGTCACTATTCGTTTAGAAACAGAGAACGAAAGTCGTTTTTTTAACGGCATAGTTACTGAGTTTTTCCAAAAAGAAAACATCGCCAGAACGGCCTGTTTCGGCGCGGTCATTAAACCTTGGTTTTGGCTTTTGACATTGAGTGAAAACTGTCGGATTTTTCAGGAAAAAACCTATCCTGAAATCATTAAAGCGGTATTCGAAGATCTTGGTTTTTCAGACTATGAGGACCAACTAACAGGTACCTATTCCCCCCAAGAATACGTGGTTCAATACAATGAAAGTGATTTCAATTTTGTGTCCAGGATCATGGAACAGGAGGGAATTTATTATTATTTCACACACACCAATGGTAAACACTCTATGGTGTTGGCCGATGACAGTTCGGTGCAGCCCAATGTTGGCGAGATCCCATTTTATGAAAAAGAAGAAAGCGAAAATTTAGTTGATGTAGAGGGAATTGTTAAGTGGGAAAACTACAGAAAAATTCGCACTGGAGGAGTTAGCTTAGGAGATTTTGATTTCACCACCCCTTCAAAAAATCTAAGCTCTGTTACTGCCGATCCCAAAACAGGCTCTTTATCTTCTCTACAAAAGTTTAACTATCCGGGAAAATACACCGAACAGGCGAAGGGAAAAAGTTACACCAAAATATTAATGGAAAAAGAAAACGTTCATTACGATCAAAAATATTGTGAGGGTAACGCTAGAACTCTATATGCGGGCAGTCAATTTAAACTGATTGATCATCACCGTGACGATCAAAATGACAATTATTTAGTAGTGAAATTTTTGTGCGTCTTAAAATCCGAAGAATATTTCTCTAATACTAAAGGTGAAACGGAGGAGCTTTTCACTTCTACTTTTACCGTTATTCCGGCAAAAGTTGTTTACCGACCTCAGTGTCTTGCCATTAAACCTAAAATTACTGGACCGCAAACTGCAATAGTGGTAGGAAAAAGTGGTGAAGAAATATGGACTGACAAATACGGTCGCATAAAAGTCCTATTTCATTGGGATAGATATGCTAAAGCCGATGAAAAAAGTTCCTGTTGGATAAGAGTATCTCAAACTTGGGCAGGCAAAAACTGGGGAGCGATACAAATTCCTCGTATTGGGCAAGAAGTTTTAATCGATTTTATCCATGGCGACCCAGATAACCCTATTGTAATTGGCAGTGTATATAACGGCAGCACTATGCCTCCATACGAATTGCCTGCAAATGCAACCATGTCTGGAGTTAAGTCCCGTTCGAGTAAAGGTGGCGGTGGCTTTAATGAAATTCGTCTGGAAGATAAAAAAGGCGAAGAACAAATTTTTGTCCATGGCGAAAAAAATCAAGATATCAATATTAAAAATGACTGTTTTGAAACCATCGGAAATGACCGTCATTTGATAGTTAAAAATGATCAAGTTGAGTTAGTAGAGAATAACCGAAGCGAAGAAGTCAAAGCCGATCATGTTGAAAAAATTGGTAAAGATAGACATCTCGAAGTGGTTGGAAAAGAAGCTAAAAAGGTCCAAGCATCTCTATCATTAACAGTAACAGGGGATGTGGCAGAGGTCTTTAAAGCCAACCATTCAATGCAGGTGTCAGATGACAGCTATATTAAAGGCACCAATATTTGTATAGAGGCAAGTGATAACATCACATTAAAAGTCGGTAAGTCGACAATTGCGATTAGTTCGGCCGGAATAGCGATAGAAACCACAGGCGATATCAAACTAGATGCAAAAACGAATATCGATGTTAAATCGGGTGCCAATACTAAAATTAAAGCTGGGGCTATGGGTAACTTTGAAGCCGGTGGAATTGCCACTATCAAAGGTAGCATGGTCAAAATTAATTAAGTAAATATGGCTAGATTGACTAGCTCTTGAAATACATACTCAACTGACAGATTAAATTGGAGGATAAACATGGCTATACAAGTAAACATGGGGGCCAGTTTAATGTGCACTATGGGAGTGGCGCCTAGCTCATTAGTGGTACTCCCTCAAAATAAAACCATCGCTGAAAGTAAACCAGCAGCTAACATTATGGATCACAAACCTTTTGTTAATATCCTGCCATTTGGTATGTGTAAGTCACCTGCAAATCCAGCAGTTGCGGCGGCTACAGCGGCGGCTTTGGGTGTATTAACTCCCATGCCTTGCACACCTGTAACACCAGGTCCATGGACGCCTGGTTCTGCTACTGTAATGATTGCAAATTTTCCTGCCTTAAATAATTCCAGTAAGTGTATGTGTGCTTTTGCGGGGGTAATTTCAATTACTAATCCAGGGTGTACAAAAGTGATGGTGCCATAGCATTACTATTAGTGAAAATAAGTTTATTTTCTGTCCGAAGTGCTTATTACCTAATGGAACTTTTATTGCTATCATCAGAAAATAAGTGCGATATTTAATGTGGAATTGACTTTATGTTTATATTTAAAATGACAAGGGGGATTAGTTTCTAGCTATGCCATATTTGAAACTAAAAATTGTATCCGGCAGCGAAACTGGTCAAAACGATAACGTTAGTTTTTCACATCTCGGCGGTTCCATTGGACGATCTGAAGATTGTGATTGGACTTTAATAGATAGTGATCGATTCGTTTCGAAAAAACACTTGGTTATCACCTTTAGAAATCAACAATTCGTTTTGACCGATGTAAGTAGTAATGGCGTTATTATCAATAATGCTCGGGAACCGTTAGGCCGAGGCAATGAACATATTATTCAGGCTACTGATACACTTATCATTGGAAAACATGTTGTTAAAGTTGAAGATATCAAGCTCGATGTCGAAGATACAAATGCAAATCCATTTCAAACACAGCACGATGATGGAGACTTGTTTGGTTTAATAATGGGCGGGGACTCAACTCCAGAACCGATGCAAGAATCAATGCAAGAACCACAAACGCCTCAAAAAATACCAGACTCATCAGACTTGTTCAAAGATGTTGAACAAGATAGTGGACTTGGATTAGGAGAAATTTTGTCTACTCCTATTAAGTCTCCAGCAGCAAATGAATTTACAGACTTTAATGAGCAATCCAATCCATTTAATATAAATCCGCAGCCTACTACACCTCAAAGTGCTAGTTTTGAAAGCCACGATATTAATATAAATGTAAAATCTGACGAGATCCTTATACCAGATGATTGGGAGATGTTTGATTCAATATCTACCACTGGTAACCTTGAATCGCCTATTGAAATTAATACACCTGAGACTCATGTTGCAACTGAAGAACATATTGAGACAAATCAACAAAACAATATTCCGGCAGCTGCAATACACCAAAGCGCTCGTGAATTATTGCCTGAGAACAATCCAGCAATAATTGATGAAGAGCCTGTAGTAAAACCTCAACTTCAACCTCAACCTCAACCTCAACCTCAACAAACGAATCCGCAAACTTCAGATAATATTAATAAAAAAGTAACGAACGAAGAAATTTCAAATACAACTAACGATGATTTCTTTACAACTTTATATGAAAAGCTAGGGCTCTCAAAAGAATTTAAAGCAACCATCAATCAAGAAGTTTTTGCCGAAGATATCGCGACTATATTGTTATCTACTACTCAGGGCTTAATGTCACTTTTAGCCAGTAGAACAGCCTTTAAACAAGAATCCCGAATGTCAGCGACACTTATTCAACCTAAATCTAATAACCCGATAAAGTTTTCAATTGATCCCGTTGATACTCTTGAAATGCTTCTGGTTAAGAAAAAAAAGGGTTATATGTCTGTGGAGAATTCGTATGATGAAGCCATGGAAGATATTCAATTACATCAAATGGCATTTATGTCGGGTTTACAAGGCACATTAGATGGGGTCTTAGGGCAATTGGCTCCTGAGGATATTGAAAAGGAAGTAAATAAAAAATCTCAAATGTTTAAAGGATTAAATTCGAATTCACAATGTTGGAAAATTTATAAAGAAAAACAGCCCTTACTGGCAAAACGTGTAAAAGAGAATCTTAATGAAGTACTAGGCACCTATTTCTCAGATTCATATCAATCACATATTAATCGTTATAAGAACGAAAAATAAAAAGGAAAAAGCATGTTAAGGCATCTATCAAAAATCGGCATTTTATATTTATGTTTTCTACTCGTATCCTGTTCGAGTAACACTGAAAACACTGTAGACTTCAATTACTTCATAACTGCGTCTGCAGATATCAACCCTGACATAGAGGGTCGTCCTTCATCTGTTATTGTGCGGATATATCAATTAACAAATAAAATCAATTTTGAAAATGCAAGCTACGATGCACTTTTTGAAAGTAACCACAATGCACTTGGTACCGAATATATCAACTTAGACGAATATTTAATTGACCCTAATACTCGAAAAGAAGTTGAACTTAAAATATCTGAAAATGCTAAATATATTGGTGTAGTGGTAGGTTATCGTAGTACCGACATGGTGACTTGGCGCACTATAAAAGCGGTGCCAGAAGGCAGTTTTTGGAGAAACTCTGGAATCGAATTTAAGATTGACAAGTTATCTGTACGAGTAGTTGAAATCTAATAATAATATAGAAAATAAATAAAGGATCAGTGTATATGGCATGGGAAAAGAAGGTAATTTGGTCGGAAGGGATGATGCTTCAGCCCCATCATTTTCAGCAACAATCCAGATATCATGAATCTCAGTTAAGAAATAACAGTTCCTTATGCCGTCCTCATTTTTGGGGAATATCATCGATCGAAATTGATAAGTCTCATTTAAAAAATGGTAAGTTTTGTATCAATGCCGCTGAAGGTATATTGCCAGATGGCAGTTATTTTAACTTCCCGAGTATTGATAGTTTACCGATGGCAATCGATATAAATGAAGACTTATTAAATACCACCATCTTTTTAGCTGTTCCAATTAGGCGAAATGGCAATACTGAAACATCCCGAGATAGCGCAATTCATAGCCGATACTCTATAGCAGAACATGAAGTAAGAGATATATCTGGTATATCTTCAACACAACAAATAGTGGAAGTATCAGGTCTAAGTTTTTGTTTACGTACAGACAAAGATGACAACAATGAGTTTAGTTGCATACCAATTGCCTTTATTGAAGATGTGAGTGCCAGTAATAACGTTAGTTTAAAACAAAGTTTTATTTCTCCAAGCCTCAACATTAAGAATAGTGCTTACATCTCTAGCTTTTTAAGTGAGTTAGTTAAACTGGTTAAACATCGCATAAGTGCACTAGCATCACGGGTGTCTGTAGCAGGAAAAGCTACAACGACTGAAGTTACAGATTTTTTGATGTTGCAAACTCTTAATCGACACTCACCTATTTTAATCAATTTAGATCAAGCTGAAAGCCTTAGCCCTTATGAATTATATGAGAACTTTATTGGCCTAATTGGTGATATGAGTACTTTTATTAAAGCAGATAAGATGGTGCCTGAGTTACCCATCTACCAACACAACAATCTAACTGAGGTTTTTAAGTCTCTTATTGAAGAGCTGAGACAAGTATTCAGTGTTGTCCTAGAACAAAACTCACTCAATATTCCATTACAAGAAAAACAATACGGTATCAGTGTTGGCGTGATTGCAGACAAAACATTATTTACTTCTGCGTCCTTTATACTTGCAGTGACCGCAGACCTATCTACCGAAGAACTTCGTAAATATTTTCAGGCTCAAGTCAAAATTGGGGCTATTGAACAAATCAAAGAGTTGGTCAATGTGCAATTACCTGGTATCCAGCTTAATAGTCTAGCGGTAGCACCGCGAGAAATTCCTTATCAACGCAATTTTATCTATTATGAATTGATTCAGAATGGAGAATATTGGACTGCTCTAGCTGAGTCTGGCGGGATCGCATTACATGTAGGGACCAAGTTTCCAAATTTAAAAATTGAACTTTGGGCCATCAGGAGCAATTAATAATGCAAGACGAAGATAGGACTATGATTATTCCGAATCCAGGAGGACGACGGAAGTCAGCAAACACCCAAACATTCCGACCTTCATCACCTGAGTTAACTCAGCCCGCTCGTCCACCTGATCAAGTTAATTTGAATGCCTCCGCACAATTTGATGGCGAGAATATAATTTTATCTTGTGCCAGCGACTTGATAATTTTGGCAAGCCATATTCGTTCATTAGAGCCAAGTAATAGTATTGAACAGCTGCGCAGAGACATCGAAGCCTTAATTACAAAGTTTGACCAGCAACTTAGTCAATTTAATTTAAGTAAAGAAGTTAGCCTTACAGCACGTTATCTCATATGTTGTTTACTCGATGAGTTAGTACTATCGACTCCTTGGGGATCGGACAGTGTTTGGAGCAATCAAACCTTACTGAGTAAATATCACAAAGAAACATCCGGTGGAGAAAAGTTTTTTCTTATAGTGAACAAACTACTCGAACAGCCACAACGTAATATTGACCTGATTGAGTTATGTTATGTCTGTTTATCATCTGGATTCGGTGGTAAATATCGACTTTCAAAACAAGGTGAATCCGAACTACTAGAAATAAGTCAAAGATTGTATACACCAATAGAACAAATTCGCCCTATTAGTCGTGATTTATCTCCGGCTTGGCAAGGTGTGGGAGATACCAAAACAGGTTTCGTTAAGCAGTTTCCACTCCCGGTATTTTTCTTAATTCTTGGATTTATTTTAATCGCTGTATATATTGCATTTTTATCCAGTTTGAAAGCAAAAATAGAACCGTTATATCAGAAAATAGAATCTATTGGCTGGGAACAGTCAGTACCCCAAGCTGCAAATGTACAAGCGAGCCGTATTGATATAAATACTGTTGCCACTTCATTAAAGAGCGTATTGAGAACCTATATAGATGACAGAATTGTATCTGTTGATGTAAGAAACGATCAGCTTATTATAAGATTTATTAGCACTAGTTTGTTTAAGTCGGGTAGTAGCATTATTAATGAAGATTCGCTGCCAGATGTGAATATCTTAGTTAATGCAATAAAAGATTATGCAGATCGTGTTCTGGTTGTGGGACATACCGACTCTACCGGTAAACCCGATTCAAACTGGGTCATATCTCGTAAAAGAGCGGAAGCCATTGCTAATTGGCTAACAAAAAGTAACCAACAATTATCCAATACCATGACTAGAGGGGTCGCTGATACGCAACCACTAGTTAGCGACGATAGTGATTACAATCGAAGTATTAACAGACGTGTAGAATTGACCCTGATTTTGAAGGATGAGCTCATATAATGGAAAAAATTAAAACAATCACTTCTAGCAAATGGTTTTTTCCTATCGTCTTCTTTTTACTTTTTTCGTTATTTATTTTATTTGCTGGACCTTACTTTGCTTTTGCAGAATTTTATCCGTTGGCCGCTTTAAGTACTCGGATTATCGTTATCCTAATAGTGTTGTTTATTTATCTAATTGTGCAGTTTGTTAAATACCACCGACAGATGAAAAAACAACAAAATTTGGTTAAAGACATCACCGAAGAAGATGGACTAAATGACGTTATTAACTCTGAATCAGCAGAGTTAAAGGTTAAGTTTGACCAAGCCTTTAGTATGCTAAAAAACAAAAAAGGGGGCCAGAACACTCTTACTGATATTCCTTGGTACATGATAATTGGTTCTCCTGGAAGTGGTAAAACAACTTTACTGTCTAATTCTGGTTTACAGTTTCCACTTTTTAATGAACTAGGAAATCAAGCTGTACAAGGTGTTGGGGGGACAAAAAACTGCGATTGGTGGATAACCCAAGAAGCAGTCTTACTAGACACAGCAGGCAGGTATAGCTCACAAGATAGTCATCAAAAAGCCGATCAGACTGGATGGAATAACTTTTTAGGTTTAATTAAAAAATATCGTCGTAAACCTATTAGTGGTTTGTTGGTAAGTTTTAGCATGTCTGACTTGATGACAATGAATGAATATGAAATGAGTCAGCACATTATGCAAATGAAACAACGAATTGCAGAAGTGAATGACTTTTTTAAAACCAGATTTCCTGTCTACATCATTATTACTAAATCCGACATGCTTGCGGGCTTTAGCCAGTTTTATGAAACCTTTTCACACAAGGAAAGAGAACAAGCATTTGGTATTACTTTTGATAAAAAGGATAGTATAGAAGGCGATATCCTAAGCCATTTTTCACAAGAGTTTAGGGAATTAACCCAGTCTGTCACTCGACGCCAGTGGCAGCGGATCTCACTGGAAAGAGATCCTAATCGTAAGTCACTTATTTACAGTTTTAGTGATCAGTTTTCTTCTTTAAAACCGACACTTGATAATATATTGGGTAATTTAGCCAAACTTGATGATGGCTTAACAACAGGCATAATCAGAGGTGTATATTTCACCAGCGGCACACAAAGTGGTGCGCCTATTGACCGTATTATCGCTAAAGTGTCTTCAGCCTTTGGATTAAAAAATAAAGCAAAAGCGCTATGGAATAACGACCAGCGTAGCTATTTTATAAAGGAGCTACTACAACAGGTTATTTTCCCAGAATCTGATCAATTTGGTGTATTAGTAGGTCATGACAAACGAAAAAATTTAATTAAACGTATAACCATGGCCGCATCTGCTGTGTTTACCCTACTAATTGTTATCGGCTTTTTTATTAGCTTTGGCAACAATTCACGTTATGTTGAGTTAAGTGAGTCATCAGTAGATAAGTGGAGTAAAGAGTACGAGACTTCAGTTTCCAGTGGTGCTGACTTAAGAAGTTATATCCCCGCACTAAATGACTTTGCCGATAACATAGCAGCTGTTGTTGAACAAAGTGAATCTCAGTTTTCAGGCTTGGGTTTAGCACAGTCAAACTCATTAGAAAATGCGCTTACGGCTAGTTATAATAGACTATTGTCTTCAGTCCTTTTGCCATATATCAAAAAGCAAGTAGAGCTTCAGCTTAGTAGCACTGACGATATAAGTGAAAAATATCAAGCATTAAAGGCCTATTTAATGCTTGCAAACGCAGATAGAAGAGACCGTGATTTTTTGAGGTATTGGTTACACAAAAACCTTAACAATCACTCCTTTTTTACTGACACAGAGTTTGTTCAGGTTTTCGCTCACGCCAACAACTTAATCAAAAATAATATGTCACTTGATAGTGTGGATAATTCTTTGGTAGAGGGATCCAGACGCATTTTGCAATCGCAAGCTGTGTCAGATATCTATTATGAACAATTTAAAATAGCCTACATGAACAAGTCAGAAAGTATGTTGTCAATGGCGCAATTAGCGGGTTCAGACTGGCGTACATTGCTAACAACCACTAAAGACGACATACAAACGATTTCAAATTTTTTTACACCTGAGATATTTTCGCAAGTGTTAGGTAAGGAAATTAAGGACTATTTAAACCAATTAGAAACGGAAACATGGATTTTAGGTGAAGGTAATGTGATCAACAAAGGCGCCTTATCATCAAAACTTGAAAAATCTTATGCGCGAGACTATGTAAATAATTGGCAAGAATTATTGCAATCAGTTTCTGTAAAACCAACTTCTAATATGGCTGCATTGGACTCAGCATTAAAACTAGCGGGCGGACTAAACTCCCCTCTATTTCAGTTACTTGAATCTGTATCTCAAGCAACAACACTAGTAGAAATAAACTCTGACTCAAAATTAGCAAATTTGTCTGCAACAGCTGACAGAGCAATGAGTAAAGCCAACAGGTTAAACAACTTACGTAGTACTGACACCCCTGAATATTTAATTACTTCGCAGTTTAGTCAGTTACATGAGCTCTTAAGCGAAGAACAAAAAACCATTGTATTGCAAAAAATGACAACCATAGTTTCTGATATTTCAGTATCGCTAAACTTTGATTTAAGAAATGAGAACGTTAGCGTTAACGACAATCTACTTAAACCTTTACAAGCCTTTGCATATAGCCAACCAGCACCATTGAATCGCTGGGGAGAGCAAATGGCGAGAAATATAAAGGCAATGCGCGACCAAACTCAAAGACTTAAAATTGCAAAACTTTGGCAACAAAGTGTTCTGGATAAATGTACCGATACTATTCAATTTAAATACCCTTTTGTACGGTCATCTAAAACGGATGCAGGTCTAAGAGATTTATCTCAATTATTCGGGTCATCAGGTAGCATTTATCAGTTTTTCTCTAAACATATACGACCTTTAATCAGGAGTAATTCTTATCCATATCAATGGAACGAAAACGTTGCTAGAACCTATGGTTTTAACAATGATGTTTTGCCATTTTTTGAACAGGTAAACAAAATACGCGATAGTTTATTTGTTAACGATGGCGATAATCCTCAACTTACCTTGGCCTTTAAGCCAATTTATTTAGATTCTCGATTATCAAAGTTAAAAATGTCAATTCATGGTCAAAATTTGAGTTATCAATTTGGCCGTCCTACAAGCACTAATATTGTATGGCCACCACAAGACTTTGGTTCAAGTAGTCAATTTTCTTTTCAGCGTCGTGATGGCAGTGAAGTAGTTGAAAGCAAAAACGGCTTATTTGCGTTATTTAGACTGATTGATGAGGCTAAACGCAAACAGATAAATGAAAATAAGGTAGAAGTGACATTTACAAAAAATGATTTTGAAGCGATATATGAAATCACTGGAAACGGCAGAGTTAATCCTTTGATAATATCGCAGTTGTCTAACTTCAAATGTCTCAACGAATTTTAGCGATATATAATGAAAATTGGATTTTTTGGAAAACTACCTGGTTATGGTGATTTTGTTCAGCGCAACGTTTGTCCCGAGTTTGTAAAATATTGGGATAATTGGGTATTAAAGTCCCTGAGTTCATCTCGTGAACAATTAGGTGATTCATGGAGAAACAAATACTTTAATAGCCCAATTTGGCGTTTTGTTATTAGCCAAGAAACGCTTAGTCAAACACCAGTGGCCGGTTTTATAATGCCAAGCGTAGATAAAGCCGGACGATGCTACCCTTTTACTGTTGTATGCCAAGCAGAATCAGAAGTTAATCCTTTTATAATCGCACGGAAAATTGATCTGATACATGAAGTCGGAGAAGACTTTGCGTTAAGTTTATTGGAAAATATAAAGCCTGATCTCGATGAAATAACAAACGTTCTGAATGAAATTTATCAAAGCTTGCAAGAATCAAAGTGTCAAAGTGCAGATATAAAAGCGGTGAGTTCAGTCATGGAGCTAGCTTGTATTACTGAGATTGATTCTCTTGATTTTACACTTGGCAATGAGTCTTTTTTACAAATTTTGCTAAAGGAGCAAAATGCCAATATGTCTATTTGGTCTATGGGCAATACAGAGGGCACTAATCCCCAGATACGTTATTTTTCTGGAATGCCGCCAATAGACAACTATTATTCATTTTTAGTTGCTGATGAAAACTAAGAAATATCGTTATTACGGCCTTAGATCAGCGACTTAAAGGTAATGTATCATCTAAATTTAAAGTGTTTGGTGGAATAGTATTGTTCCCATCTAATATTTCTAAAGACGGTTGATTATCAACAACTATAACAGTGACATTATCTCGAGCTTTACGTTCTAACGAAGTTGTAATTAATAAAGGCGCAATAGAATCTAATGGTGTATTAAGTAACAGTTGCTCAATCTCGACATCATCAATCACTTTGTTAAGGCCGTCACTACATAAAAAGTACTTATCCCCATCCAGTCTAACATCACTTACCACATCTAAATCTAACTCATCACTAGCTCCAACGGCTCGAGTAATGACATTGGCATTTGGGTGACGTTCAGCTTCTTCAGGGGTTAGAAGTCCTTTCTGGACCAATTCCTCTACTTGGCTATGATCTTGTGTAAGCCGGGTGAGTCTATTATTGCGAACCCGGTAAATTCGGCTATCCCCTGCCCAAATACAGTGAGCAAATTGATGGTCAAAAACAAGTACAACGACCGTACTTCCAATGACGGCTTGCTTCTCACTCGCCATAGAAACTAGACGACTATTGACTTGCTGCAATACATCTTTGATTTGCTGAGTACTCAAAGGGTAGGAATTTGAATTTGCAATATTCTGCAATCCATCCACTATCATTTTACTTGCTACATCACCTTTGGCATGGCCTCCCATTCCATCGGCAACACACCACATTCCCACTTGCGGGCAGTCTAAAAAACCGTCTTCGTTTACTTTTCGTATAGTACCAATATCTGTTTTCGCTACCGATTTCCATGTACATTCAAGCATAATTCTTTATTCCAGTGCGGCCGATTTATAAATCATAATACAATTTTAAGATAGGTCAGTCGCCCTATCGTTTTAATACTTTTCTTCGAGTCAGTATAAATATAAATGTCTTTGATTGCTGGTATTAATCTAGGTAGACTGAAGTTCAAATACTGCACGAATTCTCTTAAATATTGAAGCCATTCTTGCATTAAATCTCAAAAAACTAAGGGCGATTGATGGGCGAAGATATGTTAAACAAGACGATCGGGCGTTATGAGATTAAGGAAATGATAGGTGAAGGCGCAATGGCTAAGGTCTATCGCGCATATGATCCCGAAATTAATCGCTCGGTTGCATTTAAAGTACTCAAAGAAGACCATTGTGTTGATGAGGAGTATTTATCTAGGTTTTTACGTGAAGCAAAGGCTGCTGGTGCACTTTCTCATTCTGGTATTGTGACCGTTTTTGATGTGGGTAAATTAGAAAAGTCTCCTTATATCATGATGGAGCTCTTGGAAGGGAGCGATTTAGGAGAAGTGCTTAAGGATAAAAAAACACTCTCCCTTAAACAGACTCTTATTATTGCCTTACAATTGGCTAAAGCTTTAGATTATGCACATAAATCAGGGATTGTTCATCGTGACATAAAACCTGACAACATAATTGTAATGCCAGATGGCGAATCGATTAAGGTTGCAGACTTTGGCATCGCTAGAATGAGTGAAGGCGAAGAAGCGCAAAAAACCCAAATTGGTTCTGTGCTAGGCACGCCGCGTTACATGTCACCAGAGCAAGCTTTGGGTGATGCAGTAGATGGCCGTTCAGATCTTTTTTCCGTGGGCACAATAATGTACGAAATGCTCAGCGGAAACAAAGCATTTAATGCCGGCAATATGGCCACATTAATGATACAAATTGCCCAAAAGCAACCTGAACCACTAAAAAACTTGTGCCCAGAGATACCTGCTGGGGTGCGTCAAATTATCCAAAAATTACTACAAAAATCTCCCGATAAAAGGTTTCAAACTGGTAGTAAATTGGCTGAAGCATTAGGTAAAGAATTAAGTACCTTGAACGACCAACAAGTCGAGCAGAAAAAGCACAAATATATTCCTTTAAAAATACGATGGACACTATCGGTTGGAGCAATAGTTGCCCTAGTCTCATTTATAAGTATAAACATTGTATTTAATATGCAGTCTTCGGCTATGACTAAACAGGCCGTGGACTCTGGCGCTTCTTTTGCAAAGTTTATTTCTACTGAAACCGCGATACCTATACTCAGTGAAGATTGGATATCCTTAGAGACCTTTATTAATGATGCCGCTAGTAGAGATACATTTTCATACTTAATAGTGACAGATAGAGCAGGACTTGTTCGTGGAGCGACTGATAATAACTTGGTAGGCAAAATGTATCAGCCAAATGAAAATGCTCAACTGATCAGTGAAACTGAAGATGTGTATACTACTAGTTCAGAGACAGCTGATGGCAGAAATATATTTAACATCAAAACCCCTATTCTGTTTCAAAGCACTGAGGTTGGTCAGATAATTTTAGGCTTATCTCAAGATGGATTAGATGAGGTTAAAAGTATCACAGGTTGGCTAATGTTTATCTTAGCCCTAATAACTACGTCCTCTGTAGCTGTTGTTATGTTTATTTTTGGTGGTTTGATTTCGCGACCATTTAAAGTTTTAAATGAGTCATTGAAAGGTTTTGCCTCTGGTAATTTAGACACCCGAATATCCCTTAATCGTAATGATGAGATTGGCGAAGTTTTTGATGGTTTTAATAACATGGCTGCCGCTATTCAGGACAGGTATACGGAAGTTGCTGATGAACTAGCTCAAACAGGAATTGATAAAACTAACGCAGCTGAGGCGCAACTAAATGAAGTTGCTACAAAACCTGAAGAAACGGATCTTAAGGAAAAAAGCCCGCAAGATACAGGATCTGATTTTCCTATAGAAAATGAGCTTAATACTAGTGTCGAATCAAAGTTAGACGTAAATCCCGATCAAACTGTTATTTCTACTAGCCAAATTGACCTCAATATTGATCCTAACCAAGACACTGCCCAAGATCAGGATAAAAGTGAGAATAAACTAGAGGAGTCTCAACAGAGTCCTGCTAGTGATGCTGAGTTAGATGAGAGTACTGATAAAACAATCATTTCTACCAGTCAAATTGGCCTCGACATTAAACCTAGCCAAGCCGCTAAAAAGAATAAGGTGAAAGAAAAGCAGCCTAAACTTTCTGAAGTTGAAACTTCTATAGAGCCTGATATAGAAGTCAATCCAGATAAAACTATTATTGCCACTAGCCAAATTAATATTAAAAAGGTACCTAGTGTTAGTGATGGTAAAAATGAGACTTCTAACACTGTAGATACTCAGATTCAGCCAAAAACAGACGGCCAACCCGAGAATGCTAAAGATGTTTCAAAGCCCCCTGCAGCGAAGAAGCCAGTTGTTAAACGTAAGCCTCGTAAAAAGCCAGTAAAAGCTAAGGTAGAAGCTGAAAATGAAAATAAAGTAAGCCAACCAAAAGATACTGTGACTAATACAAAGGCAGAAGAGGATACAAAAATTTGAAGTATTTTTCTTTGCTAATCTTGCCTGTTTTATTTTTGCTAGGTTGTTCATCAACGCCACGCCAAGTGATTGCAAGCAATGATGATTTTATTGTTTTACAGACAGACGGTAATGACACTTTTAGCTCATTATCCGAAGAGTTTTTAGGTAGTAAACGATACTCAGAAATTCTACAAAGATATAATCCCGATACCTCTATGGTATCCGGGAGTTATATTGCTGTTCCCAAGAGGGCCATCAACCACTCTGGTGTTTTTGTTGACGGCTATCAGCGGATCCCCGTTCTTTGTTATCACCAATTTACCAATGACAGTAAAAGCAAGAATAAGATGGTTGTGACTCGTGACGAGTTTGAACGTCAAATGGATTATCTTGCTTTAAATGATTATCAAGTACTTAGACTAAGTGATTTAGGCAGTTTTATAAATGGTAAAAAAGAACTACCAATTAAATCTGTGGTGATAACTATAGATGATGGTTATAAAAGTTATCTTGAAGTAGCTTATCCGATCCTAGAGAAGTACGATTTCCCTTCTACTATGTTCGTTTATCCTGACTTTATAGGTGCGGGTCCAGCGCTAAAATGGAAGGATGTAAAATTTCTAAGTAAAACGCCTTTGGTCGACATTCAATCCCACTCAAAATCACATGACAGCTTGTCTCCATTGCCACTTGGTGAGTCCGATAAGGACTATTTAACTCGGCTAAAAATTGAAGTCGAAGGAGCAGAAAAGATCTTGTCTAGTAGAACTAAACAAACGATTAATCATTTTGCTTATCCATATGGGAATAGCAGTTTAGAAATTATTGAACTGCTCGAACAAAACGATTATGAACTGGCTGTCACAGTTCATAAAGGCAGTAACGCTTCATTTTCAGCCCCATTTTTGCTGCATAGAACCATGATATATGGTGGGGATAGTCTAAATACTTTCAAAAAAAGCTTAGATGTTTTTAGTACTGTGGCACTCAAATGATAAAACGAATAATCTGTGCTACCACGCTAATTTTTTGTTGTTCTTGCAGCACAAATTTAGTCGATAACCAAGCATTCTTCGAACAGCGCAGTCCAATTGCTATTTCATTGGAAAACCAACAGCGTTATGCAGAAGCTTTAACACAATGGAAAATTTTACAGATAGCTTACTCTAGTGATGAAATTATAAAAAATCACATTATTCGACTCGAAAATTTGGTGTCGGATCGTATTATTAAGCTACACGTTAAATTAGACAAAGCGAGGGCTGAAGGTAACAAAAAGTCAGAGCAAAAGGTGTATTTAAAGATATTGGCTTTAGACCCTAATAATAAAATTGCTATGGAAGGATTGAGAAAGTTTGAATGGAAATTTGCCATTGAAGAAGCCAGTTCAAAAACGGCAAACATTAAGAAATATTTTGTTGAGTCACAACAAGAGGCTAATATTTCTATCCAACTTACCAAGTATCTTGAGCAAGGAGAGCAGTTTATACATGATAAAAAATATAATGGATTATTGCAGCTAGCTGATCAATTCGAAAGTTCCTATCCAACACACTCACAACCAAACGATTATCGTATATTAGCCTATACCAAATTAGGCGAGAGTCAGCAAAAGCAAAATAGTCTCAAGGAAGCTATAGAATACTATCAACAAGCGTTAAGGGTTGCAGCTCTTAAAGATAAGAGTTTACCTAACGTTCAAAAGAAAACAGATGAACTATCAGGATTAATTGCAACTAGGTATTTAAAATTAGCAAACAAGATATTTAATACCGATTTAGATGAGGCGATAAAATACTATGAGCTCTCTCTAAAGTATCAACCTAACAACATTAAGACTCGCCAACTAATGCAGCGAGCCGTCAAAATCAGACATAACTTGATGAAAATTAAAAAACTTGACGCTAATTCTGATTAATATTATATAGTTTTTCTTTTAGCTCTAATGCTTGTGCTCTATATAGTTTTGCACTTGAATGGTCTGGATTAACTTTTAAAACCATATCCCATTTTTGAATGGCTAGATCCAGCTCTTGACGTCGAAATGCTGATGAAGCTTCTCTATGGTATTTGTCAGCAATTTCTTTCTGCAAAACGAGCATTTCCTCCATCGATTGGTCATTTTGATCATCTAGATCGGTTGCCATTTTAAAGTTTTCAAAAGCGGCAAATGATGCCTCTTTTTGCAGATTTAACTGCCCTGCTTTTGTATAATAATTTGCGGCTAGAATATTATCCGTTTCAGCAATTTCTTGTGCCCTTCCGGTATATGTTGCTATTGCCAATTCTCTACTTTCCTTATTGAATTGACCAAAGTTTCTCAGTATGGCTACTTTTTCAATAGCTGCTGCATAATCCTGCTCCTCAATTAATTCTTGGAGATCACTGAAGGCAGACTCAGCGGTTTCAACCGGAGCAATAGGGATAACTTCTGTTAACAGTGGTTCAATTGGTTCTTCAATATCCTCAACTGCATCAACAGAATCGGCTTCCTCTGCCATAGCTAAATCTGTCTCTTCATTTTCTAGACTTGGAGCTTCGCGTTCCAAAGCGTTATCTTTATCACGTTGAGATATTGCAAGCTGCGTTAAAGGTATTTTAATTTCTTGTCCGATGTTAACGCGGCTAGGGTTGGCAATATTATTGTATTTCGCTAGAGCATAAAATTTTAATGCTGAACCTAAATACTTTTTTGCTAGTGTAGAGAGGCTAGCACCAGATTTTAAATTAACTATGAAATTCTCTGCGGGAAAATATTGGCTAGATTCAGTTAATATTTGTGCAATCAAATTTCTTGCACTATTACTATTAGGTACTGAAATCAAATAAGCATTTAATTCAGCTAAGGCTTGTCCCTCTTCACCATTTTCAAGCTTTTCTAAAGCTTTGCTAAAACGCTGCCGTGGAGTCAAACCGACCTCAGCAACGTAGCTTTGTTTATTCAGAGTGTCATTTTTTTTATTTACTTCAGGTGTTGTATCCTTACCAGCGGAACTGCCTCCACTTGCACCACATCCTGACAAAATTAATCCAGCTACTAAAAAGGTAGCTGATAATTTTAATTTATTACCCGTATAACTAATCATTTATAACCCCTGAAAATAAAAGAAACGTTCGTACAGCCTCTACGTTTCTCGGTACGAAGCAGTTTAATACAATTGCAATAGTGTAGCATGTCTTTCCATCTGAAATTTTTCTAGTTTTTTGTAACATATTGAAAATATTATGGTTATGCGCACTACAATATAATTCGTTGTCCCTGTTTGGCAAGCTTAAAATTAAAACCTAGGGTGTTTTCTAGTTGCAATTCGTTTTGAATTATATCTCTAGGATCAAGACCACTTTTTAGGCTGTATTTAATATGACTGATGATAACTTGCATATCCTCAATTTTTTGTTTTTTTTCTACTAAAGAATAAAAATAGCTCAGTTCTGACATTAACCATTTTGGAGTAAGGTGACCAAATAGGAGTTCATCAGCTTGTTGATTATTAAATGATACTTCTATTACAATCCCCCGAAGTTTTTTAGTTTGCATTTGTTTGGCTAGATATTGCCAAACAAATGCAAGCTTTCCCTCCTTCTCGACTTTGTCTGGGCCAGTGTCACCAAAATAAACGAAGATGTTATTTTGGTATTCAATCACAAAAGCTGTCGACTCAATAGAGTGGCTTAGACTAAATGCATTAACCGTTAGTTGAGTTCCTTTCAAGTTTATAGCTTGCTGAGGTACTAAGTCTATTATTTGGTATTTATTTAAACGAGGCGATATTCCTCTATTGGTGAAATTTGGCCAAGCTTGCCAGTTGAAGTAATTATCACTGATAATTTGATTAACTGACTTAAGGGCATAAATGGGTTTATTGTTGTCGTCAGGCGAGGCAATCAATAAACCTGCGACGTGATCTAGGTGCCCATGGCTGATCAAATAACCTTTGATGTGATGGTGTAAAATATTACCTACTGGCGATAAAGTGTTATCTAATTTGACTGGTAATTCTTTAAAGGCATTGTTAGATAAAGCAAGGTTGATACCATTGACCAAGGTACCTGCATCAAGGGCAATATAACTAGGTTCTGATAATGCCCTTAATAAAAAAGCACTTAGATTACCGTCTTGAATACCACCAGCTTCTCCTAGTACCACCAGTTCGAAAGCCGAGTTTGGTATTGGAGATGCTAACTTTTCGGCTGATACTTGGCAGCTAAAAAAAAGCATCAAAGCCTGAATGCAGAATATTTTTATAGCTAAGACAATTTTAATTTGCATATTTTATTTATTCGATTCGTTTTAAAGTGACTGCCGATGAACCTACCAGTCCCTGCTGCGGTATTTAACCTCGGGGCAGCATACTTTGTTTATACAGTTGTAGTGCTTGAGTTTGATCATTTTGTGATTCTTTAATGCTAGCCATAAGAATTAAGTCCTCTTGGCGATTACCCAATTTAATAGCCTTACTGAGCGCTTTTTCAGCCAACACTTTATCATTGGCATTATAAGCAACATGACCTAATGCTGATAACAAATCGACATTCAAATCGTCTTGCTTCAACCAAGCTTCTAGTTTTTTAATTGCTGCTACAGGATTGGGTAGTTTAATGAGTTTGAACAAAGGTATCAGTAGTGGATGAGGATCCGATTTTTGGTATTCCACCAAGGCATGCTCTGCATCAGCAAACATGCCCTGGTCAATTAGTTGTTGGATATAAGCAGCCTGTTGCGCTGGGTCTTTGCGCGTGGCTCTTGGTAACGACTGCCAATTCTGTTTAAGTTGACTGGCTCCTTCTTTACTGGCAATTTCGGCAAAATTTCCTTTTGAAGCCTGATGCATCAATGGTTCATAGTCATCACCTAATACTTTCTTCCAGCCTTTTAGCTTTTCTTGTAATTCTTGCCATTTACCAGCTTGCCCTAGTGCTTGGGCCCAGAGTTTTAATACTGGCGCTTGTCCTTGCTGCTTTTCGCTTAGCCCTTGGATCAGTGTAAGCGCATCATTTGCTTGCTGATGCTGCAAGGCATCACGAATTAAACATAAATTAGCGGCCATGGCTGATTTTTCAAAGGTTCTCGCCATACGCCAATAACTTTTGGCTTGTTGTGGTTGTCCCAGTTGAACTTCAGCTTCGGCTGCCGCCAAAAGATTTATCCCATCGAAGTCTTCATTTTCAATTTTAAGGAAATTTTCTCTGGCAAGCAGATAGTTTGTTTCAGCCAAAGCGATTAGACCGGCGGTGAAGGCATTTTGCTTTTTACGACTGCCCCAATTGCCTAACCAGTTTTTCGATCCAGAAGCGGCTGCTATGGTGGCTTTAACCAATAAGTTGATAAACATAAAGCCGACAAAAATAGCAATCAAGGATAAGCTTAGAGACCAGACATTCATCTCTACTACCCAGCCGTTGAATTCGACCATCACATAACCACTGTCGTCAAAAATCATCGCAGCGATAACCACTGTAATCAGTAAGATAACCAAGACAAGAAATATTCTAATTAGCTGTCTCATGGTTAGTTATTTCCGTTCACAAAACGGCTATTTAAACGTTGTTCAATTACGTCTTGTAGTAGCGGCGCAACATTAAACTGTTCAGGGTAGCTGCGTTCAAAGTCAGTCATTTGCAAGTTACTTAGGCTGTCAGTGAACTGGACTACCATGTCTTTTTCAGTATCGAAAGACTCAATTAATAAACCAAATGCGGTTTGTAACGACTGTTGATAAAGTGCTGAGTTTTCTTGTAGTGCAGCAGCTTGCGCTTGCATCAAGGCAAACTTGAGCTGCTCTTTAGATAACCATTGTTGTTGCTCAGACATAAAAGGTTTAATTTCTGTTGTGACCTTGTTGTAACTAAAAAAATTCTTGGTGAATTTTTGCCAGTTACGCGCCAAATTTGAGCGCCAATCGTCGATAGATCCTGTGACAGACTCATCAACCGCTTCACCTTCAGGCTTTTTAAAGAAAGCTAAAGGTAAATTATCTACTTGCTTTAACATAGCCCCTAAAGCCAATGCGATAGAGCTAGTTGAAATTTGATTAACTTGCCGTAGAGCTTGTAAATCCTCTGCCAAACTAGCACGCAAAGGTAACAAACTAGGATCGTCTAAATCTTGAATTCGGCTATCAGCTGACTGCAACATCATGATGGCTGTTTTGACATCATGTTCTAACCAGAGTTTGCGCCCTGCTATACGTATTAAATAATCAGCTTCAGCCAATAACCAATCTGCAGGTCTGCGACCCGAAATTTCGACTAAACTAGCTTGATTGGTTTGCACTTGTGCACTGGTTTGTTGGAGCTGTTCAATCAAGCTCTGCATATCGGACTGTATGGCTTGGTTTTGTTGTTGTAAATCACCTTTTGCCAATTCGTTAGAGGCAATGGATTGAGCTATGTCACTTTGTTGCTTATCCAAACTATTCCGCTGTTGCTGCATACTAGTTTTCTGGGTGGCAAAGAAGTCAATTTGTTGCTGATTTTGTACTTGCCACTGCAACCATGCCCAGTATCCTGCAGCAATGATGGCGGCCAGTAATAATAAATTAATGACAGTGAAAAACCACAATACCCCAGTTTTCCCTTTGGATTTAGCAAATGTATTACCTGAGCCCGAAGACGTAGTGCTTTTATAGCTGCTTGGTTTAGCTGAGGAGTCGGCAAGTTTTGTAGGCTGCTTTTCTACTTTTTTATTTGTGTTTTCCGCGGCTTGCTCTTTCTTTGCTACGGGAATAACAGTCTTTTCTTTCGCTACTTGTTTTTCTAACTCTGCCAGTTTTTCTTCATCTGACGGGGTTAACTTGTCCTGATTATCTGCCATTTAATGCTCCGAAGAATGTCTTGCGCGAATATCAAACTGTTGTGCGCATTGAATAAGGGCCTGATCACTGGCATCACCGCTAATGTCTATCTGGGTGGCACCCAGTTTAGATGCAATATCTGCTGTTCGTTGGCTAACCACTATCCAGTTTAACCTTTTAAGCCAACTCGCTTCAAAATAATCAAAAGCAGCATGAATAACCTCACCACTTGTGGCAATAATGCAACGAATTTGCGTCTCACGCCAGTCTTGTGTTGAAACGGGAACATCAAGCTTGACTCGTTTGTACACTTCCCACTCTTCTACTTTAGCGCCACGGGAGACCAATGTATCGTAGAGCAACTCTCTACCACCAAAACCTTTCATTATCACAATAACTTGGTTGCTAACATTATTAAGCTCATGAAGCGCTAGCAAACCTTCGGTTCTGGCTTCTTTGGGAACAGTAACTACTAGGCCTGCCTTTTGTAAAATATCCCCGGTAGTGGCTCCAACTGCATAAAAACACAGATTTTCGGGCCATTGATTTTTCATCAACACACACTGCTGAGCAGCCATAGTACTAGTCACTATGACATAAATATTTTTTACAGTACTGTTATGCAATTCGGCTATTTTTGCCGGAAGCTGTCTAATGGCATCATCATCCAAAACAGTATCAATTAGGCCACAAGCCACTGCAGGTAAGTTTGCGAATTTAAATGCTTGCGCGCTAGCTTGGCATTTTGCTTGAGGCCTAAGGAGTAAAAATTTCACTGGCTAACTGGCTTGTAACGCACTGAGGATCTCCCCTGCCCCTTGGGCAAGTAACAATTCAGCGATATGCTCGCCCAGTTGTTGAGCATTTTCTAAGCTATCGCTATGTTTGGCATACAACATAACTTTACCGTCTACCGAACCCACCAGACCACGTAGCGTAATGTATTGACCATCTAATTCGGCAAAACTACCAATAGGTACTTGGCAGCCTCCATTTAACTTAGCATTCATGGCTCGCTCTGCGCTTACCCGAATAGAAGTTTCAAGATGATTCAAAGGCGCTAACAACGCAATTAAGTCCACATCATCATTGCGGCATTCAATACCTACCGCGCCCTGTCCTACAGCGGGTAGTGATAATTCAGCCGAGAGTTCTGATCGAATACGTGGCTGCATCCCCAATCGGATCAATCCTGCCGCTGCTAACACTATGGCGTCATATTCGCCAGCATCTAACTTACCTAAACGAGTATTCACATTTCCCCGTAAATCCTTGATCACCAAGTCGGGCCTGACTTTGCGTAACTGGCACTGACGTCTCAAACTAGATGTGCCTACCACAGCATTTAGTGGTAATTCATCCAATGAGTTAAAGTGATTAGACACAAAAGCATCAAAAGGATTTTCTCTTTCACAAATGGCATGTAAACCAAATCCATCGGGAAAAGCGACAGGCACGTCTTTCATAGAATGTACCGCGATGTCGGCCCGGCCTTCCGTCATCGCCACTTCAAGTTCTTTAATAAATAAACCTTTGCCGCCAATTTTAGCTAAAGGAGTATCGAGGATTTTGTCGCCCTGAGTACTCATAGGCACAAGCTCTACTTGTAAATTGTTATGGGCGTTAAGTAACGCCGCTTTAACGTATTCGGCTTGCCATAACGCTAAAGCACTTTTGCGCGTGGCGATACGGATAATGCGTGTTGACATGAAACTTCCTGAACAAAAAATTACATCGCGTATGTTATCAGAAACATAAGGAATGTGAGTACTTGGCTAGAGACAAATTTCCAGTAAAGGTAAAAAACGCCCCGGAATACTGTGAGATTCAGTTTCAGCAACTTTGACGGCACCATTTGCCAGATAAAAATCCTCTGCAAATGGATCGCTTTGTAGCTTTATACTTTTTGCCTTGTATGTTTTTGCTACAGTTATTGCTTCAATAAGCAAAAACTTCCCCCAACCTTGACCAACAAAGTTTGCATCAATAAACAGGGCTTCAAGTTCTGGATGTTCACTTCCTAAAAAGTTGAGTGCGAAAAAGCCAGTAATAGTATGCTCATTTAATTCCGCCACTTTAACGCAGTATGTTTGTGATGATAGCTGACTTTCATTGTAAGTTAACTCCTCTTTGCAACTCGCTAGAAAAGCAGGGTCATAACCCCAATACCCCTTAGATCGCAGCGCTAACTCACTGATCACTGATGCCTCTTCAGGTTTTGCGAAACGGATAATAGCTGCAGTCATTCAACCGCCTTTGGCTCAACGGCAGAAATACCAAATTCAGCTTTTAGCTCCTCAATGTATTTTTGTCGTTTCACTTGCCATTGGTTAAATTGTTTTAGAATTTCTGGATACTTCACAGTTGATAGTTTGTATGAATAAATCTCCTGTTCAATCTGATTACTGAACACAATTTTTTCATTTTTATGCAATTTTTCTAATTCATTATTTGCCACTGCAAGATTAATAACTAAACCGTCAATAAGGCCATTGATCAAATATTGGACCAATATGGTTGGACTTGCATCTTCAAAAAGTATCACCTGACCTTGTGCAATTTTGTCTAGCCAAAGAGTCGGATGAAAACCAGCGACAGTACCAATAGTCTTAATAGACGCGGCATCTTTATTGTTATTTTTGGCCAGTACCAAAGTCCCCGCCGTCATCTCCACAACTTCATCGCTATAAAATATTGTTAAATGATGAATATTATTTATTTCCTGCCACCTTTCATTGTCAGGAAACTTAAAGTCTATATTTTCTTCATACAACCATTTGGGAAATTGTTTTATTGGTAAGATGCGGTAAGTTATTTGGTGTCCGTTATCTTTAGCAAACTGATCGAGTAGGGCTCTGGTAAAGCTGGAATTATCAGCAGGAAAATCAAAATAAGGATAATAATTTAAATCCTCCACACCAACCACAAAGCTGTCAGCTTGGGCTACTTTGCCAAGACTTAGGCAAAAAGCAAAAAAGTATATGTAAGGCAAAATAACTTTTTTGTTGTTACTAAGATTAAACACCAAATCAACCGACTCTAATTAGATCATTACAATTTTGATTATAGACACACTAAGGTTAGATTGAACAAATACTTATATTTATCTCAGTAACAGATCGAGCAAACATAATACAAACTAGGAAATGATTTGCTCTTTTCTAATAGACTAGTTATTCGGAATAACTCACTTCAAAATGATGGCTGATTAACATTAGGTCACCTTGCCATTTACCTTGCCAATAACTTGGTACACTTTTACTTGAGTAGGTACGCCAGTTATCACCGCCAATATTCAAAGCTACCACTGCCTTTTCATCTCCTTCATACAACCACCTGTGAATAATTTGTTGATTCGCTAGTCCTGCGACTTGCGTAAAAAAATAAACCCGCTTCATTTCGTCGTATTGACCTTGCACTAAACCTTCAAGATTATCGGTGGGTTCTCTACTTTCAATGCTACTGGTGAGTTGACTGCGCGTAACTTGTGCTGTGACAAATTGACTAAATACGCCCAATGATAGAATAATCAGCAATAAAGTAAGTTTTGTCATCATGTTTTCCAATAGTGAATTTAAGTTCCTAGAGACTTACTTTGCCCTTTTTTAAAGACAAAAAAAAGCCCGAACTAACGGACTTTTGATCATAAAAACTACAATTAGTTATTTAGGTATTTGCTTACATCAGTAATTTTAGGATAATTTTTATTTGCAGAAATAATGTCTGCATCTAGTGATTCAAACCATTTCTTTTGAACATCATCATTGTAATTTAAATACAATTTCCCATTTTCGATATGCCATACCGCTGGATCAATCCCTGCAGTTTTTCCTTCGCCCATTGCCCAGGCGCAATAACCACCGTATTGTGCTGCATACATTTCAGGATTTTGTTTGAAAAGATCCAGATTCTCTTGGCTAGCAAAACGCCAATTAGCATCACGCCATAAAAATTGAAATTTTTTGTCACCTTCTACAGGCTTGCCTTGAGTAAAATAAGCAACAGTATCGTAGCCTTCAATCGCGGTATCATTGAAAAAGCCTGTACTCACCGCATCATCAAGGGCAAAAGCTGGCATAGTAAATAGTGTAAATACAACAACACTTAAGTATTTCACAAACTTGTTCATTAAATTCTCCGTTTTAAAATAGTAATATTGTCGGAGTAAACCGGATAAAAGTAATTATTATTTCATCACGTTTCTATCACAGATAACAAAAAGTCGTTTTATCCTAATTTCTGCTGTAACCAGGTCGAAATATCGTTTAACTGCTGCATACACACGTTATGTTGCATGGCGTACTCATGCCAACTAGCTTGGTAACCGTTACTTTCTAACACTTTGAAAGCGGCATTACCCATAAAGATAGGTACCACATCATCATGAGTACCATGGGCCATAAAAATGGGGGTGTTTTTATTTGCTGGGTGCGCTTCAGCACTGAGTTTTTCAGGCTCACTCATATAGCTAGACATAAACATAATACCGGCCAAGGATTTATCGTAGCGAGTGCCTAAGTTCAAGGCAATCACACCACCTTGAGAAAAACCCGCCAAGACAATTTTATTCGCCGGTATACCTTGGGCAATTTCTTTCTCAATTAAATTGGCCACTAAGGCAGATGACTCTTTTACCCCTTGGCTGTCTGCTCTGTTATTAAAATCTAAACTGGTAATGTCGTACCAAGCACGCATTAACATGCCATTGTTGATAGTCACAGGTCGTGTAGGTGCATGGGGGAAAACAAAACGAATACCAAGTTCATCAGGTAATTTTAGATCAGGGACAATAGGTGCAAAACCGTTACCAGAATCCCCTAAGCCATGTAGCCATATGACTGTGGCTTTTGCCTTACTTTTAGGATTGACTTCAACATAAGGTAAACCTTGTTCGCTCATGGACAATATCTCATTGGATTAAGTAAATTATTTTTTAAGTGTAATGGCTTGTTCAGCTTGTTTAGAAACCGCGCTATCGAGAAACGACCAAAACTCCACACCCGTTCGTTCATCGATCCATTGCTCGTCTTGGAAGTTAAAATGATGGCCATTAAACTTAGTGGCTACCCATAACTGCTGCAATGGCGGCTGTTTATTGATTATGATTTTGGTGCCATTTAGAAAAATCATAGTTAATATACTACTGGCTGACTCATAATCGATATCGACTTCACACTGGTCGAGCATTTCTTCAATGTCGATTAACAAGTCATCGGTCATTTGATGATATTGGCTATCATTCATGTTGCTTTCACCCGTTTTATTTTTTAATAGCGGAATTCAACGACTGTTTTGTCATTGGCCTACTGAGGCATGTTGCGTACAATAGCAATATGCTAACATTGCTAATCAATTACGACACAATAAATTAATCATTAAAAGACAAAAAAATGCCTCAAACACTCGGAAATTTATTTATTTTAGCTGCACCATCTGGAGCCGGAAAATCTAGCTTAATCAAAGCTTTATTAGAAAAACACCCGTCTACAGATGAGCATAACAATGCCATGCAGGTGTCTGTATCACATACAACGCGAGCACCACGACCTGGTGAAGTCGACGGTGTACATTACCATTTTGTCGATCACACAGAATTTGAATCCTTGATTGAGCAAGGAGCCTTTTTTGAACACGCAGAAGTTTTTGGTAATTATTATGGCACTTCTAAGATAGTCATAGAACAGACTCTGCGACAGGGAATTGATGTGTTCCTAGATATCGATTGGCAAGGTGCTCGGCAGGTCAAAGCTCAAATCCCTGATACTGCGACCATTTTTGTTGCTCCACCTTCAAAAGAAGAACTCAAAAGGCGTTTAACAGAGCGAGGTCAGGACTCTGCTGAGATTATTGAGCAACGTATGACTAAGGCAGTCTCTGAAATTTCCCATTATCACGAATTCGATTTTATAGTGGTCAATGATGACTTTTCCGCCGCATTATCTGAGTTAGATGCGATAGTGACCACTCGCCGTTTGCGCAAAGAAAAGCAGATTATTCGTCACCAGCAGTTGTTTGATAATTTATTGGGATCATAATTGAGACTTGTTTGATCAATTAGCTTTTAAAATTCCGCATTAGCCAGTACACTATGCGACCTTTTTTTCATATTACCACCGACGGAGATCACCATGGCCCGCGTAACAGTTGAAGATGCTGTAAATAAAATTGGCAACCGATTTGATTTGGTTTTAGTGGCTGCTCGTCGTGCTCGCCAAATTGCTATTG